>ERZ1673694.160-NODE-160-length-49441-cov-10.401247_pt1 | contig 49441 bp, 45 predicted proteins | sample MGYA00580224_ERZ1673694 | MGnify/ENA primary metagenome ERZ1673694 (study PRJEB41218, sample SAMN15661778) | gut metagenome | host: Homo sapiens | place: Canada: London | collected 2015-08-20/2019-03-30 | study: EMG produced TPA metagenomics assembly of...
GAGCAACAGACTCATAATCTGGAGGTCCCTGGTTCAAGCCCAGGCTGGTCCACTCTTAAAATCAAGCACTTACGAGCAATCGCAGGTGCTTTTTTCTTTGTTTGCGTAAACAATGCGTAAACAAACGGTTTGAGTTGGCTGTGTTTACGCATAGAACTTCCGTGAAACTCCGTGCAATCCTATAACACCTTTATTAAGGTATGTTGTTAATATGACGATGATTGGCGGTTAAATAAACTCAAATATATCCCATTTGCATCTTGATTAATAGAATAATATTGTACTTTTGTATTGCGTAATGCATTTGTGGCAAGCCATGACCTTGGTGGTGCTCTTTCTTGAAAAAGAAAAGTGAGTTTGCCAAACCATCGTGGGAGGGTTATCCCATTCCGATGAATCAATGCGTAGAGAGAGTACCAGTCGGAGGGTACTCTATGACAAACGAAACGTGAGAGTTGCTTCAGGGGTTGAGATCGATTAGCATAAGCCCGGTTACCAGTCAGCGACAGAAGGCAACGAGATTGCACCGCTGCATATAACAACAATGTTTTGTATCCGCTTAAGGATAGGAACTCTGTGGTTATATGCAGTGTTTTGTATATGTATGCCTCACATTGCAAAGCGTCTGTATTCAGAGGTTATGTTGAACATAAACAATGAATGCAATGGAAAAACTGACCAAATCCATGTCGCTTTTCAAGGAACGGAACTGTTCTGTTTCTATCGTATTGGATTCACGCACTCGCAGAAAAAACGCGTGCGAGTTTCCATTATCTCTCCGTTTTACGATAGACCGCAAGTGCTTTTATCTCACCGTTGGAAGTTCTTTCACAGAAAAGAAGTTCTCAGACATTTGTAATGCGGCTAAATGCAAGAGTGAGAACTACAGACTTCAAAAAGAGTGGAAAGATACCTTTGTCCCCAAATACAAAGAGATTTTGATGAACCTGAACAAAGGTGGCATCCTGACATTTGAAATGGTACGTCAATGTATCATGGGCGAAGGAACGGTGCTATCCCATGAGGGGACAACTACACCGCAATCCTTTATTGGTATATGGGAACTGATTATTCATGAGTTGCGCACAGACGATGGAGGTGTGCGTTTTACCACGGCAGAGAGCTACGAATGTGCGCTCAAGTCATTCCGAAAGATACTCGGCACGGATATGGTCAAAGGATTCTGCATCAGTGCCGCAGAGCTCCAGATATGGAAGGAGGGCATGCACAATGGAGTAAAAGATGAAAATGGAACAATCGTTGGAAAAATCAGTGATACGACAGCTGGAATCTATCTGCGTTGCTGCCGTGCTGTATGGAATCGTTGCATACACGAGGGCTTCCTTAAAGATGTTCCTTATCCTTTCTCCAATAAGAAAGAGAAAGGGCTTGTGAGTATTCCCAAAAGTGCGAAGCGCAAACAGAGCTTTCTGAACGTCAGTCAGATGACGGAACTATATAACCTTTTCGTCTCAAAGAAATATCCCGAACATTGGACGGAAGAATATACCAAACGGGCTCACTACTCGTTGGGATTGTTTCTTGCTCAATATCTATGCAATGGTTTCAATATGGCTGATGCAGGGCGACTGACTTATGATAACTACTATTACCAGACGGACGGCAAGGCCTTCCGTTTCAACCGAAAGAAAACTTCCCGGAGGAGTGCCGACGGTTCAGAGGTAATCGTTCCTATCATCCCTCCTTTACAATATGTGTTAGATGAAGTGGCAGCACCTCCGACTCGGGGTGGTTTGGTTTTCCCGCATATATTAAAAGGTGCAGAAACAGAAGAATTGCGCCGTAAATATACCATGCAGGAAAACTCAAACGTAAAAGACCGTGTTATTAAAATTTGCCATGAAGCACTACACTGGGATAAGTCCATCTGCCCGTCCGGTACATGGTGCCGACACTCGTTTGCCACCAACCTGCATAATGCGGGAGTAGACATGGATTATATCTCTGAAAGCATGGGGCACGCATCTTCAGATCATGCAATCACCCAAATATACATTGAGCATTATCCTCTGGACATTCAAATGGAGAATAACTCGAAACTGTTGAATCTAGCAAAGACCTCTGAAAGAGAGCTATTATTGGCAAAGCTGGCGAACATGTCCACGGAGGAATTAGCTAAATTGTTTACACGACTATAAAACGGTTTGAGACATGTTCATAGAGAGAATAAAAAACTACTTCACAAGAAAGGATTGCGCTGATATGGCTATCCGTGCTTGGAAATCCGCCAATGAAGAATTGTATGCCGATTTCTGCAAGCGCATGGATGCTGTAGGCAAGGGAAACTTATCTGTTTTGATGGATATGTATCAGATGATGCAGGAATGTACACCGCCAGAAGCCTTGATGCTGTATAATTGGCTTTCTGATTTCATGAACGGTAGAGATGTACAGCATATAGCCAATCAACAATGGGCTGGCAAGTATACAGATATTATAGCCCAATGCATCACCAACAAACGGCTGTGGATAGGTGTCAACGTAAAAACGGGTACGGTAGAGTTGCTCACATCCCCAAAGTCAGAATTACTGACGGTTCATTCCGAGACACCTATTGAAATTTGGAATCGTCTACCCCAGGTAACAAAATCTTATTTGATAGGGCAGTTGGATATACTTATGAGGAACAGCAAAGGATGCTATCTATTGAGCAAGCTGGAAAGGAAGATGGTATATCAGTCCATCGTGTACATCTTCCGAATCATTCTCCTGTCCCATGCCGTGTTTGTTGGTGAGATTATGGCTAATCTGTACGATTATATGATGGAGAAAAAGGATACTTTAGCTTATTGCATGTACTATTTCGTGGTATTTGACCACGGTCTTTCACGTATGATTAAATTGCTCGACCGTTTGCTTAACAGTGGAGAGGTTGACAATGGCGATATGATTCTGATAAAATCATGTGTTACTTTGCTTGTTCATAAAAGCATAGAAATGGGGATTGAAAACAAAGCCGGATGGGAAGATACAGCAGAAGCCTGTAATCCGGAGATCTGGAAGGAAGTGATGTTTGCCTTGCGAAAAGTCAAAGGCAGACGTGGGAACAAAAAGGTTATGCAATCATTGGATGATATCCTCGTTGGGAATAAGGAACGAATCAAGCAAGGCATCCGCTCATTTCTTGAAGAGAACGCAGAGGACATAAGTCTTGCTTATCTATTGAAATCGTTGGTTAATGCGGACAGAATAAAGGCATCTACAAGATACATGACATTCCATCGTGCCATAGAACAGTTCTCTCAACAACATTACGGACACGATATACCCCAGAAGCGGTATGGTGAAATCAAGGATATGATTCTGGACTCACCACAAAGAGGAAGCAGTTATACTAAGGCAAAACGAACAATAGACCGATGGACAGACTATTTTATGGGAAACGGGTAGTTGGGAAATCCGACTATTCGCAATACTCATCTGCAAACATCTGTTGAAAAACGGTCGGTAAAATTAAGCTATAAATAAACCGACCGATACGCAGAGTTTCATACACTACTTTTGCTTGTGATATCGGTTTTACAGAGTTGAACCGAGACTTAAAGTATCTAATAACTAAACAAGTAAAAGTATGGAAGAAAGATTCAATCTCAACCAATTACTTCAAAAGCCCATCGCCATGATGACTGGCGAAGAGTTTTGCTTTCTCATTGCAAAATATGTAGAGTCCACCGAGAAGTCCACATCCCAAGTGGCACCCAAGGGTAACTTCTATGGCATAGAGGGTATCGCCCGTGTGTTCGGGTGTAGCGTACCCACGGCTAACCGCATTAAGAAGAGCGGCATCATAGATAAGGCTATCACGCAGATAGGAAGAAAAATCGTTGTGGACGCAGACCTTGCACTGTCTTTGGCAAAGGAATCAGGTGGCATCCGCATCAAAGAATAGCGGTATGGAAGAGAATTGGAAAAAGGATCTGTCAACAGACAATAATGGGAACTTTACTCGCTCCATCAGCAACCTTAGACTCATTTTTACGCTGGACGAGAATTTGAGTTTGATAAAGTATGACACCTTTTGTCAAGACGATGTATGTTTCAGCCCTTTGTTTCGCAACGTCAATGGCAACAAGGTTGATGAGGAGTCAGCAGGAAAGATACAGGACTATTTGGAAAGGACATACAGATTGCACCTGACACAGAATAAAGTATTCGAAATGCTAAAAACGACCTCTTCAGAACGGAGTTTTAACCCGGTACAGGATTTTATCACCCAAGAAACATGGGACGGATATCCTCGTATAGCCACGACCCTCATTGATTATTTGGGAGCTGAGGACACGCCGCTTGTTAAGGAACAGACAAAATTATGGTTCGTGGCGGCTGTTGCCCGGGTTTTCAACCCCGGTTGCAAGTTCGACAACGTGCTGACTTTACCGGGTCCGCAAGGTATCGGGAAAAGTACCTTTTTCAAGACCATCAGCGGGAAGTGGTTTAACGATTCGTTCTCTTTTGCAAGCGGCGACAAGGAGAAGGTAGAAACCATAACCAATGGTTGGATTATTGAAATCAGTGAACTGAACGGTTTGAAACGGGCGAATGACGCAGAGGCTGCCAAAGCTTTCTTAAGCCGTTGTAGTGACTATATGCGTCCTGCATACGGACATAAGGTTGTGGAGTTTATGCGGCACAATGTCTTTGCGGCTACAACCAACGAGACGAACTTCCTGCAAGGTGACAACGGAAACCGCCGCTGGTGGATAATTCCGGTTAAAGGCAATGGGCATGTTTCAGAATGGCTGGATGCACTGCAACATGTTGTCCCTCAGCTTTGGGCAGAAGCATACGCCTATTACCAGCAAGGAATGAAACTTTACTTGACACCAGATATGGAAATTCAAGCCAACGAGGTACAGGTGCAACATTCCAACATCCTTGTTGACCCCATCATGGAAGATTTGGAAATGTATCTGGAACGTGAGATTCCCATCCAATATGCAAGTTGGACTATCCCTATCCGACTGGCTTATCAAAAGGGAGCATACTCAGAGCCAAATTCAACAATGACCACACTCAACATGGTTTGCGCCCGGCAGATTATAGAGGAAATGCCTAATGACTTAGTCAGACGTAATCCTGCAAAATACACTTCGCAATATATTAATCGTCTGATGTCCATGATTCTTAATTGGAAACGGAGTGATCAGGAAAAGGTCAAAGGCTTGCATCCAGCTTATTGCGACAAAACCGGACGGACAAAGCATCCGTGGGTGAGAGTGGACGTACCAAGCGAAGAGGCCAGTCCTGCATTACCCAGTGAACAGGATTTGCCATTCTAAATCTCAAACTAAGGGAAAAGAAAAACAACTGTCCCTTTGTCCCTCTTTCCCTTAAAAAAGAATGAAAACAAAAGACTGGTAAAAAAGAAAGTTATAAGAAATGCTTGGGACATGGGACAAAATAATTGAAAACATGAGAAAAGAAGAACTTGTCAAACAGCTACAAAATCGTGAACCGCTACTGGCAAACGCGGTCAGCCACATGGTGGAGTATATTCAAGACCGTTACCCCACAGCATATCCAAGCAGGGTACAGACCGAAGCTGTGAACGACTATCTGCAGAGCGTCTATGCAGATGGAGATGGCAGCATGTCGGAGCAAAACTGCGAGCACCGCCGTATCGCTTCACAGAAAATTACCATTACCGCCATCCGTGTATTGGATAGTCGCCAGCTTGACAGACTGCAAGACGTACTTGACCATATCGCATACGACAAAGAGTATTATATGCCGGAGAGAGGATGTGGAATACACCGCTGACCTTCTCCTTTGGCTGCACCATTTATAAAATATCTTCAAACAGATAGATGATGAAAACAAACTTGAATTATTGTATAGTGCTTTCAGCAGAGCAACTTATATATCTGGCAGGAAGCAAATACGGCATTGACCGCATGAAGATTTTACACCAACTGATTGAAGCGGTCGTATTAAAAGAGACCGAGTATGCCATAAAAGGTTTCTCCACGGCTTTGCAGATAGGGCAAGCCGTTCTATCAGAAGTGGATTTGTCCAGCAGGTTGGGCTATGACAAAAAGACCATATCCCGTGTGCTTGACAAGATGAACCAGTTAGGAATTGTCGCATCCGCACAAAGCAATCGGACAAGCATCCATACGTTGAAATGTATATCAGCATGGATGCTAGATGGCAACCGCATAGACAACCCTTTCTATGTCCGACTGAAAGACCGACCTGATGAAAGAGAGGATACGCCTGTTATATCAGATGAAAACAAACTGTTTTCTCCCTATTCTTCTTTCCCTTCTGTTTCAGTTTACCCACAGACTGCGGCAACGGAAGATTTCGGCGGAGATGTTTCGGCTAACAACCAGATATAGGCGTACCAAGAAGGTGGTGTGTCCGAAGCTGTTGTATGCAGTATTGCAAGAAGTTCCTATGTCGCACAAATTCGCTTCGCTTATTCGTACCACATAGGCATAGTTCGGCAGTCGCAAGCTCCCACCGTGCTGACCTTTTTCGAATTGATGTTTCATCCATAGTATTACAAAAGCATGAAGAAGAAGAAAAAGAATAGCGACAAGGAAGTTGATGAAATGAACGACAAGAAAGTCGTGAGACGTACCCTGCGTCTTGAAGCCAGGGTAACGGAACAGGAATATATCCAAGCGGCAAAACTTGCCAAGACCTGCGGCTTGTCCATGAGCGACTACGTGCGCCGCACCGCCTTAGGACAACACCCACGGCAACGGTTGTCTGATCGTGAAGTGGAAGCCTTGTGCAGCTTGACGGATGCAAGGGGCGACCTTATCCGTATTGCAGCAGCTGTGAAATCCATCCAAGCAGACAAACGGGCCATGTATTTCAGCGATACCCGATTTGTAGAACAATGGATGAGAGCCGCTACTCAACTCATCAATCGCTGGAGCCAGATAGAAAATTACCTTACTGAATAAATTCCCTCATTCGTTATGATAGCAAAAGCCTCTACCATATCGCATGGTGCAAATGCCATAAGGTATTCCGTCAACAAGGAGAAAGCGGATATAGTCAAAGCCAATCTCTTGCCCGATAATATCTCACCGGAAGCAATGTACGGACGGATGATGCTCATACAGAGAAAGTTTGCCGAGAATATCAACAAGGGCAGACCGCTTGGCAGGAATGTGATAAGAATTGAGATTTCCCCATCCGAGGAAGAAAGTCGAGGATGGACAATGGACGATTGGGCAAGTTTGTCAAATGAGTTCATCCGCGTGTTTGATTCCATTGACCTCTCCGGCAAAACCAAACGGGCATCTTCAAAGCAGACCAACCTTAAAGGATCGCAATACATAGTCGCCCTGCATCGTGATTCTAAAAGTGGCATTCTCCACTTGCACATTGACGCCAATCGTGTAGATATGGACGGTAAAGTCAATGACAGCCATAAGATTGGTGAGAGAGCTGTCATGGCTGCGAACATCATCAACGAGAGACGGGGCTGGGTGCAGTCTGAAGAAATAGGCATCCGGCATAGGGCAGAAATTTCAGACAGCTGCATGGAGATACTACGCACGATGGACAAATTCAGTTGGCGGCAATACGAAGCGGAACTGGTGAAACAAGGCTACAAAGTACACCTGCAAGAAAAAGAAGGTGGCGGAGTTTATGGTTATTCCATCAAACGTGGCAACTCCATTTATAAATCATCCATGTTGGGTATTGGACGTAATCTGACTCCATCAAAGATTGAGGCTACTTGGGCAAAACTACATCCGTTGGAAAGGAAATCTGAGCCAACAAAGCCGATTTCCCAACAAACACGGACAGCCAATATGACTCCTGCTATACAGCCAATCACCCCTCCACAATCTGTTATGAAGCATTACAATATAGTGACAGACGAATATCACAGTTTCCTTGTCGAAATATCCGAAGCCGCAGACAATATCATCCGGCAGAATTGTTCTTTGGAGGAAGCCCATCCGTTGGCTAAGATCGAAGAGATACAGCACACGGCTCTTTTGCTCTTTGCCGGATATTTGGATGCTGCTACAAGTATGGCGGCTTCAAGTGGCGGTGGCGGTTCTGACACTAGTGGCTGGGGACTGGACAAAGACGAGGATGAACTTGAATGGGCACGCCGCTGTGCAAGAATGGCAAACAATATGTGTAAGCGCAGGAAAGGACTTCACAGATAAACGAATCATTAAAAGACAGAAATCATGGGAATTGGCAAATCAAGAACTCCATCAATAAACGTTGATGATATGTTGGAAAAGGCAGAAATCAACCATGAGATAGAGGCTGAAAAGCAGGACGCAGACAAACGACTTGCAGAAGTGCGTGAAGCAAAGGACGCATTGGTAAAAATCCATCAAGACCTTCAAGATGCTATTAAAGCAGAGCATGATGCTGCAATGATATTGAAGGCTGCGATTGATAGTTCTGGCAATATCATCAACGGCATTTGCAATGCGATTGTAAAAGCAGAACGAGACACGCAGTTTAAGGCAACCATAAGGTCAGAACATCTTGCCCAGCTTCAAGAACTCTTAAACCAAGCTGTCAAAGCATGGAAAACTGTATTGGGGAGTCACCACTCCGAACAGATGAAGATGCTAACGGAGCATGAATCCAATATGCGCAAAATTCTCAGACGGAATGAAGGTGTTTGGTTCTCTGATTTCTGGATGAAAGTCTTGGTGATATTTTTGCTCGTTTATACGGTGGTATTAGGGTTGGTTGTATATTGTGTCACGTGAAGCATTCTATACAACCATACAATAAGGAGGGATTTTCGTCCCTATTTTAACTTGCCAGCAAATTACCGGCAAGTTAAACAGACGATGATATTATCTAATTTTCAATTGGTTATGAATGACGGAGAGACTTCTTCGCCAGTTGTTAGCAAGTTAAATCAAGCCCAAATTAGAACGTATTTCATATATCTTGAGCTGTTGTTGGATTAACGGGACGTATCATTTAGCTATCGCAGAATATCGTCTTACCGTTCTCATATATATTATAACGTATTCAATTCTATAATTCGTTCACATCGTTTATTTTATTACCAGTAATAGTTAGAGTAATCTTAGCGCCATTATCAAGATGCTTAATCTTGGCATATAGTTTATTAGGGAGTAGTACACTTTTTTCTCTCAATAACACATAACATGCACTGGGCAATTTTGACTTAATTACAGATTCTATTTTTTCTTCTGTGTCTGGATTTTTCAACTTATACTCAATAGCATTAACAAACTTAATAAGGTCAATCCTTACATAATTAAAAGTTTTGGACTTGAAGAATTTATATAAATTATTGTTCTCATCTTTTTCTTGTCTAATAATGTCGCATCTATGTTCTCCTTCATTTCTAACTTGCCTAAGGGTACCTATAGACCATTTCAAAGAGCCTTCTTCTGGCAAGTAAGAATTGAAAAATGCATTCAACTTATGAGCAATAGGAATACTACCTACATTCTGTTCCTTTCCAGTACGTCTAAATCTGAAATCATTTTTTTCATCTTGTGTAGCATCTTCAATTTCTTTTAGTAATGATTCAACTTCTGGAAAGACTGTATGATAAAAATAATTAAGAATATTCTCAACTTGGTAAAACGCATTGACACAGAATACATAGAAGCGGTCAGCTTCTGGATCCTGTAAGTTTAAAGCAGCGTTTTCCATCCTAAGATTATCAATGATGAGTTGATCACGCAGCCTTGGATTTTGGACAAAGCTATATGTTATACTAGCATTGGCTCTTATTTCCAAGGCAGATCTAATCGCTGCAATATCTGAAAAAATATTTAAGTTCATATTAACATCAGAAGCAGAAGCCGTTTTGCCAAACAGTTTCTGCATTTCTTGATAAAACTCCGGATTTTGTTCTGCCAAAAGCTTTATTTTATGTACAGTAGATTTGATTTTCTCATCCATGTGGCAGGTTCAATAGTGTATCTAAGTCATTATTTAACTCATCGATATTAATTATTGGTTTGGCCGGGACTGTAACTTTATCGACTTTATGAATAAGCCAGAACATTTCCCCTTTGGGATTCCGGCAATTCGATATTGCAAGATTGTCCTTTATCTCATCTGTTTTCACGATAGTCATAAAAGTGGCATATTGTTTTTTTCCGCCCAAAGTAAATTCAGCGTGACGTTTTCCGTCTCCATCTTGAACAAAATTAATAGTAGTCTTATTTATTTGTTCAAATTTTGAGACAGTTGTGGTTTCTACATAAGAGATCCCGTAAGAGTTTGTTTTCTCTGAAGATGTATCTCGTTGAATGAGTGATTGGAATTTAGAATATAGTCTAGTGTATACAGAATCTTCATCACCTTTCACCATTTTTAGATACATAAGTTTTCCATCAATTACATTCTGCAAATCCGGGTTCCCTTTTTTGACGTGACCTTTAGCTGCCGTATATTTAGGGAGGAACTGGGCTATTGCTGCCGTATATCCATATCTATCCCAAATGTAAAGTATACTGCGAATATCTCTTACATACTCTTTAGTAACATTAAGCTTTTGGCTGACAATGATTCCAGTTACCTCTTGGCGTGCGCCAAGTTTCTGAAGCCGGGTTTTGTCTTCATTTATGGTAAAGCCTTGTTCTGTAATCAAGCGACACAGTTCTGTACGAAATTTACCATTAGAGGCATACACATAATGCATTGAACTAAAAGTAATATCATCGGCATATCGGGAATAGTGAAGTCCAAACCTGCGCGCTAATCCCGCCAAACGGCGATCCAATGTATCACATATCATGTTAGTAATAATTGGAGAAACAGGAGAACCTTGTGGCAAAACATATTTGAATTTTTTGTCATTATTGTGTTCCTTTGTCTCGTCAATAACGTCTTTTACTTGACGCATAGAACAAAGACCTGCAATAATATTTGCCATTTGCTTTGAAAAATTGAATGGTTTTAGTTGAAGCCGTTTCCATACGCGGGATTGTTCAACGCTAGGAAAAAAATCTTTCAGGTCAATATTGAATATATAGTTTTGACCTTTATGAATGGTAGCATTGGTAACTACTGATCTACCTTCGGTAAAGCCCATTGCATAATCGGAAGGAGAGTATATGGCTTTTAGGATCTCGTTTACAGCTTGCAACATCATCATAAAGCTGCGATTTCTCGGAGCTGTAATTACTCTGCTTCCACCAGATTTTTTCTTAATATGAAACTGACGATACCGATGAAAAACATTATTTGGATTACAATAATAGTTAAGGTGCCTCATTGTGAATGGATGAAACTTAAAGGCATCAAATCCCATCTCCTCAATCTCGTCTCTTTTGATACGATTGAGGAGGTTCAGCAAATCTTCTTTTGATTTGAGCTGAGATGCCTGTTTTACTATTTGTTTCTTATCCATTCTTACTCTCAATTTTATATGAAAGCGATCTTTGAGATTTGATTCACCAAAACGTCCTTTCTTTATGTAAAGAATAAAATAATAATAGACAATATAAATATATAAAGTCATAAAATATGAATAATAGAAAGTACATCGTACTACAGTGTTATCACGTTAACGTACTAACATTATCGTCTCCTCGGCAAGCGAAGAGATATCCCGCGAATCCACTCTCTTGCGAGAGCAGGGTTTGCACCACGCTGGACAAAAATCAAATGACATCTCGGTTCATCAAACTTATCAAAGACCGCTTTATCTTATTTTTCTTCTGCAAAGGTACTAAATATTCACGAAGCCTATGTTCGTATTACTCGTTGTTTTCAGCTTTTGGAATAAAATACCCTAAAAAATCTAACCCTTTCTCATTTTGAACCATAAATTCGTGAATAGCAAATAGACAATCTGATAATTGAGTGGTTCTATTATCACGTAGGTCAATGTTGATGCTCTGTATCTTCTGAAGCCATTTATGGCAGAGCTCGTTTGTTTTATCAATGAAATATTCGTCAGTTATACTTGCAAGCTGGCATCCTTTTATGAGATCTTTAATTTTTTTAGCTGCAAACAAAGCCACAATATACTCTCCGCTCCATTTTACGGTTTTTCCTTGAATGAATGAACTTTTAATAAAAATCTCCTTTTTAGATAGAATATTGTCGATTTCTTCAATGTATGATATGGAAGATGATGAACATTGAGTGGAATCAGATCCTTTTGATATAGAGATTATTTTCTCAAATAGTTTTTTCCAAGCATAATGTTCAACATCTAATGTCATAACGCTACTATTGTTGAGAACGAAGAATTTAGACTTGTCAAAATCGAGCAATCTTTTTCCGTCCCGTTCAACAATGGCCTTCATATAGGTCATACTGCCGTATCCGAAGTTTGTCTTAATCTTGATTGAAAGATTATCCTTTGGAATTTGCACTTCTCTCTCCCAAAAACCTTTATAGCCATGAGGAAGGAATAAAATTTCTTCTTCAGGGGCGAAGTAAATAGAGGATACGTACAAACCTTTCGATTCAGAATAGCATAAACAGATCGTGTGTTCAGATTTGATTTCCTCCCAAATTGCAGTATTTGTTCTACCCATAGTAATCCGTACTTAGAATTAAATACCGTTTGACTTTAAAATAAAAAACGTTGATTCGTTTTGGTAACCAACCGAAGAACAGCCTCACTCATATTAGCAGAATCAATTCGTATCACACTGCTGTCCTTTTCAAGGATTTGACGATTCAAATCATACATTGCAATATCGTGATGCTTACTGTCATTATAGATAACGCCACGTTTGATGCCATAGGACTTTGCCTTTTCCATGGCATGTCTCGAACCACAGTCATTTCCTAAGTTATTAGGAGCATAGCTTGCAGATAAAAGTACAGCATCAGAGAATAAGGCTTGTAACCTATCTCGGACAACAAATCTGCTCACCATGTCATTTCGACTTTTGGGAGCTTCGTAATATTCACTAATAAGCAATCCTCCTGCTTCAACAATTTTTTCAGCAAGTTCTACATTCTCCTTAGGTAAGATACTGTCAAGAGTGCTAGGCAGAATGGCGATAGTTCTAGCACCTTTCTCCAAAGCTGTTTGATGAGCAATTGAGTCACAACCAAGAGCGAGGCCACTCACTATTGTTGCATTGTGTTTTATAATTTCTGACGTAACCATTCTCTCAGTCAGTTCAATCTTTTCATCAGGATTAAGGACTCCTATAACAGCAATATTCAAATTATCTTTGCTTAGTAAGCTTATATCACCTTTATAGAAAAGCGCAAAAGGCTTGTCTGCTGGTTTCACGCTTCCGCGCAAAGAAGGGAAATTAGCATCACCGATTGCGACAAGACCATCTGCACAATTTCCAAGTTGGTTGATGGCAGATTCTATTCTTTCCCGCTTCTTCATAAACTCATATTCATGAGTCTCTAAAAGGTGATATAAAATAGATAAGTCTTCGTTCCCACGTAAATTTTTATCTATCCACGCAGGCCCCTTTTGAGGAAAGGTACGAACAGTTAAAATATTTAATGCATTTTCCGAGTATTTCATATACAAAGTTTTTTTCAGAATCTTGACAACGTTTTGCCGATAGAGTAAAAAATGACACTTCTCGCACCTTTGTCTAAAAGGGCTTGAATGCAATCTTCGTCAATGTTAACGGTCTTAGTGTAAAGATCGTCAATTAGCAATATGTCTTGCCCGATTACATCATCCGAAATATTACACGTATCTTTTGTTATACCAACATAAGGCAATTCACCTGCTCCCCCATGACCACTACGAGCCAAATGCGTTGTGGCGGTATCAGTGTGTCTAATAATATCATGTGTACCATCTATAAAGCCATTCAATTGTTGTGTCACTAATTGAATTGTGGCTCTTAAGTATAGTTGATTACAGCGATACGAATTTTCTCGTTTTGATCTAGGAATGACACAAACACGAAGATTTTGTTTCCCACTAAGACGCAGGATCTCAGGCAAGTCGACTTTCAAAATTTGAGTAAGTTTGTTTATTGCATTATTCAGAGTTTGCTGTGGATATGTCGTGATATCATTCTTAAAAGTGCAGATCAGATTTTCAATGGTACTAGGCACGCGCCAGTTACCACCACCTTGGTAATCACCATGATAAAAAGCGATTATATCTTGCTTGAGAGCTTTTTCGACACCACCTTCTCTTTTACGACAAAGGCTGGTTCTTGACTGAATTACAAACTGTTCCATACTGATCAAAATTCTACTTTGATGATTTTATCTATATTGATTCCATTAGTAACTGCCTCTGAGGTAGAAGTCTCTTCGTTTTCATATAAAACGACGTTTTGTAAGTCGTATCCTAGAGATTTAAGAAGAGTGTATTTGTTGCCAAGACAATCTTCGTAAAAAAAACGCCGAACAAAATACTTCGTAAGATTGTAGAAGTTACATAGACTAATTGCCCTTTTAGAATGACAATTAGTCAATAGAATTGTATGATGTCCTTCTCGATGGAGGCGTTTTAGGAGACTGAATAAGTTATTGTTCAACTCTGTCTCACTGAGGTATGATTCAAAGCACTTTTCTTTACGATCAATTATTTCATCAATTTGGGTTTGTGTCAATTGGGGAAATAACTCCTTTAGTTCGTCCCTTGTAAATCTCTTGCCATTTTCAATATTACAGTTTACACCTAGTACTGAACTTATTGCCTTGGAATAGGCAAGGCTGTTAGCTTTATCCGTTTTGATTAATGTATTGTCCATATCGAAAACAAAAACATTGTTGGGATTCTGAGTGTTCATAATGCTTGTCTTTTAATTTCTGTAGCAAAGGTAAATGCATATTGCGAACTCTATATTCGTACTACAGAATAACTATCAAGCATTGATTTAATACGGTTAAAAATATCGTCTTGGATAGATGAAGGCGACAACACGATAAGTTCTTTACCAAAAGAACAAAGTTCACGGATTAACTCATAGTTCGGAATGCAATCTATAGAGAAAAATGCACCCTCATCAAGAGACGGGTATTGTCTACGAAATTCTTCATCTTTCTCATTTTTATATTGGCATTGTGACCCGTGAATAGGCTTAGTTCCAACATAATCCTTAGAATGATTGCTCACCCAAAAAAGGATGTGTTCAACATCCCGGTTTTCATATAAAGTTACTCCAATAATATCTTCGAAACGCTCAGCTAAATCTTCGTTACATGGTTTGTATTTCATTTCAGGGAGGGCAGTCACGACATCAATTCTGTCAAGAGCGAAATTGAGGATTTTTCCATCAGCATCAGCCGCACCAATCAAGTACCACCTATTATTATATTGCTTAAGCAAATAGGGATGGAAAATAATGTCCCTAGTTTCTTTATCCGTGAAAGTGTGATACTCCAATTTAGTGACAACTTGATTTGATATGTTGTCGAATAATACGCCTAACAAGTTGGAATTCTGTAGGTATGGATTATTGCTAAAGCTGATGATTCGAGGACGTTTCTTCAGACCAAGTCCGATTTTGAAACGGTCAAGCCATTCAAAATGAGCCAAGCCATCGAATTGTCCTATTGTATTAAGCACCTCCAATATCAGGTTGCTTTCTTCCTCACTCAGTTCCTTTCTGAAGATAGTAAAAGAAGGGTTCTTATACCTTATACACCGATGACCATTAACCCTATAGCGTTCTATTTCAGCATAGAATGGACCGTACTCCAAATAGTTTATGTCCTTTTCAATGCAACGCTGAGATACTTCAGGGAATCCTGCATCAATAAGTTTCTCATTGCATTTTTCTGTAAGGTCATGAATATCATAGAAATGATGCCTGTCAGACAGCATTTCATCAAGATACTTATACCTTGTCAAAGCATTCTTATTCGTTGGCATATCTTAATATTTTTGCAAAAGTAAATGCAACTCACGAACACAATGTTCGCGTAGTTTGGTTATGTTTGCGATAATAAATAAGCTTTGTACTCACGAACTATCAGTTCCTTAATGTCAACTTCTAATAAATCTGCTATCTTTAGCAAACTAGCAATATCTGGCTGTGATGTATTTGTGCACCATTTTGACACAGTAGATGGATTGACTCCCATTTGTTCTGAAAGCCATTTACTAGTACATTTTTTCTCAACTAAAACGAGTTTTATTCGATTTACATCTTCCATTATTACATCTTTTAATTGCAAAAATAGTGATTATTTTTCATTTTTATTATTTCTTGGCAATAAATTCACTAACTTTACACTTGAAAATTTGAATTACAGATAAGTTATGAATGTTATTTTTACTGCCAAAACAGTTATTGAGGGAAACTTCGTAGTGAAAGAACCCATACAGATATTATATTGTTTACATAAAATTGATTTGTATCTCGAGGGTGGAATGTATATGTTATCTGTTTCCAAAGAGATAAACATGGAGCATTCTGATTTAGTCGAATTATCTAGGAATGGAGGAAAAGCATCATTTGCTACGAACATTAACAAATATCTTGACAGTAAGATGCTTGATATATTTCGTAACATAGAAGTTTATGGTGGATTTCAACATGGCATAATGAAAGTCTATTATAATGAATACTTAGATCTATCATGGATAGATAAAGCTAAAAACAAGGTATTGTTTTCTATGAGAAAATCATTAAACAAACAGAAAAAGGTATTAATTACTAGTGACAATTTCTCAAAACTAATGTCTGATAAAACATTTATACCAGAAGCCAAAGTTCCATATAATTTCTTTCGAGAAGCTAATAGCTATCTAGATAAACTAGATTATATTTCAGCTTATATTCATTTTTATATGATTTTAGAATATTGCTTTGCAAAAGGGAAATTTTCTGCAGAGCAAAAAAAGAATTTCAAGAAATCTAATATGCTTAAATATGCTGTATTATCGACAATAAACATGATGAAAGAGCGGAGCTATGATTTGTATTTAGAGATTAAGCAGGAATGCACTGATAAACACAAAGAACTAAATTTCGATACTCTTATTGATATAATGTATCATTATCGTGGAGATTTGTCACATGCAATGAAAAGAGCTGTTTATGAAGAGAATCAAGAGTCAGTAAAACCAATAACCATCTTCATCTCATCTGTTTGTTTCTTTGTTTGTGGTAATATGAAAGTTTATTGTAGAAAGTTTGTTTCGGATGAGGCGAAAAAACACAGAGTAAACGAACATATAAAAAGATTAGAACTACAGCTTGGTCTTAAATAGAGTCAAAGTATATAGGTTTGGTATAAACGTGCACTGGCTGGGAGTGTTTTGAACTGCGACTCATTTTGTCGCAAAAGTATAAATTACTTGCGACAACATTGAGCCCTATGCCAAAAGACGGTGCTTGGAATTTATCAAAGGAACTTAGTACAGCTTTTGCTCAACCTCAATTCTGCGTAAACAATGCGTAAACAAACTATTTCAGTTAGGGGGATTTAGTGAGTTTTACCGAGAATAGTAAGCTGTATAACTATTTGATATTCAATGAAAACTAAAATCGTTGGTTATCGCAGAATATCATCTTATCGTTCTCATAATCTGGAGGTCCCTGGTTCAAGCCCAGGCTGGTCCACAAAGCATAAAACAAAGAAAATCAAGCCGTTACAAAGAGATTTGTAGCGGCTTTTTTCTTTGCACACAAAAGTTCATTGCACACAATTTGCACACAGCTTCCGAGAAGTACTGATAATCAATGATAAACGAAACACACCGGTAAATTACATCGCATTTCATCTCGTTTCTTTCTTTCATAACTATTGCCTTACCGGTTGAGGTTTTTCACCGATAGTATAATACAAATAAAAGGGATAAGCTACACACCGATAGTTATCCCTTTTATTCTCAAAATCACTTTTTGATAGGAGGAATGAGCCCGTATTTTGCGGCTATTTCAAATAAGCGGTCACTGTTATATCGATACTGCCCCACTATCATAGCGGAATATTCACTATCAGTTTCATCATAGTCATAATTGGGATAAAAACTACTAACCTTATGGAATAAAGCCCTACCTTCCTCATCAAACATATTCTTAATGATATTGCCAATAGCAATCCAATCGTTGTAATAATAAGTAATATCCACTTGACTTCATCAATATAAAGTTCGCGTTCCCTTTGAGCTTCCTCATGTTCTTTGATATTCCTTTCCAACCGCTCAAAGTAAGCGTCACCGAGTCCTTTCTCTTCAAGTGTTTTATCAAACATATCAATGATTTCATCTGAAAATTCTTCTTCATCGTCATCTTCGGTCCAATCATCCAAAGTGGCAAATATATCTTCCCCGTTATCTTCTTTCTCTGGTGAAGAAGTATCTTCAACCTCTGTTTCATCCTCGCACTCAATATCCGGCCCTAACATATCGATAAGCTCGTCAATGGTATACTCTCTTTTCTCTGGAGTATTCTCCGCAACGTCTTCTTGGGTAGTAGGCTCGTTTACGCTCGCTTCCTGTTCTTGAACAACAACAGGCTTTTCTTCTACTGCTTTCTTTTTCTTTGGAGATTTCTTTTTAGCTCCTACAACCTCAGTAGTCAAAGGTTGTTCTTCTTGGGTTCTTTTCTTACGTGTCATAACTTTATTTATTTTGACATTAATAATTTTCCGAGTAATTGAATTTTCGGTTAATACATATATCCACGATATTGTCAGAATATAAGGGAATAGGGTATTTTAACTATATTATTAAGCCCTCGCACCAGTAATTTAGCACAAAGAAAGCTCGGTTATCCTAATGAGTAGGTATTACCGGGCAAAGAGAGAAGACAGCTCATATAAGCTATATAGGCTATAAAAACGAGGTCAAAAGGTTGGTGTTCTTAGTTCGCTCTTCTTTCTCAAAGCTCGCCAGATATGCTTCTGTAGTTCTTAGTCGGTATGCCCCAAAGACTCGCTTATATACGAGATATTGACTCCGCTTCGTTTCAATACGGTTGCGTATGAGTGTCTTGCGGTGTGAAAAGAAAGAAGTAATATGAGTAACGGAGACGATAAGCAAGCATAACGCAATCTATTGTAAACTAACCATTTCTCTATATTCTTCCGCTTGAGAAAATAGCAAAAAAGCGAGGCTTATTGAGGATATTCAGTTACCATATCGTTAGCAGGGCTGTTACCGGTAGGGATAAGGTAACGAAGAGCGGATCGAATAATTTGAACCAGCGATATATTACACTGATTGTCATAGTTTTGCATATCGAAGAACGCTTATAAAACAGGTAAATTTGCCACTAAAAATATAAGCGTATGAAAGTAGAAAAATTCAAGGTTCTGCTCTACCTCAAAAAGAGCGGACTGGACAAGTCGGGCAAAGCCCCGATAATGGGACGCATCACCGTTAACCGGACGGTGGCGCAGTTCAGCTGCAAGCTCTCCTGCACTCCCGAACTGTGGAATCCCCGGGAAAGCCGTCTGAACGGCAAGAGCAAGGAGGCGGTGGAAGTCAACGCAAAGATCGACAAACTGCTGTTGGCTGTAAACTCCGCGTTCGACTCCCTTCTGGAACGAAAGACCGATTTCGATGCGACAGCAGTCAAGGAAGCCTTTCAAGGCAGCAAGGAGACACGGATGACCTTGCTCAAACTCTTTGACAGGCATATCGGGGAAGTCAGGGCACGCGTAGGCATTGATGTGTCTCACCGCACCTTGCCCAACTACCTTTACACCCGCAACCGTCTCGCTGATTTCGTCAGCAGCAGGTTCAAGGTATCCGACCTTGCTTTCTGCCAGCTCAACGAGCAGTTCATCCGGGAATTTCAGGAGTTTGTCGTGATAGAGAAAGGCCTGGGCGTCCAGACAGTGCGCCATTACCTGGCTATCCTGAAGAAGATCTGCCGCATAGCCTTCAAGGAGGGATATTCGGACAAATATTATTTTGAACACTACAAATTACCCAAGCAGAAGGAAACAGCTCCAAGAGCGTTAAGCAAGGAGGATTTCGAGAAGATACGGGATATAGAGCTTACCGGATGCCGCCCGGAACACTCCATTGTCAGGGACATGTTCCTTTTCGCCTGTTATGCCGGAACCTCATATGTGGATGTGGTGGCCATCACTCCCGACAACCTGTCAAGGGACGATAATGGGGCATTGTGGCTGAAATACCGTAGAGGCAAGAACGGACAGCTGAGCCGGGTGAAACTGCTGCCCGAAGCAATAACCCTTATTGAGAAATACCGTGACGATACACGGGCTACATTGTTTCCCGTAATTCCATACCAGGCCCTGAAATGGTGCCTGACGAGCATCAAAATGAAAGTCGGTATCAAGGGGCGTTTGTCCTACCACATGGGACGGCACTCGTTCTCGACCCTCATGACCCTTGAAAACGGCGTACCTATCGAGACTGTCAGCAAGATGCTGGGTCACGCGGACATAAGGACCACCCAGGTGTATGCCCGTGTAACCCCTAAGAAACTTTTCGAGGACATGGACAAATACATCGAGGCGACAAAGGACCTGAAACTTGTTCTCTAACCTTTAAAAAACGATTCAACCATGCGAAGTACATTTAAAATTCTATACTACATCAACCGCGGCAAGGTCAAGGCGGACGGGACTACCGCCATCATGTGCCGTATCACCATTGACGGCAAGAACAGCGTGTTTGCCACGGGTTATTACTGCAATCCCAAAGACTGGAAAGCCAGGACCGGAGAGGTCAGGGACGCAAGGGCGAACAACCTCCTTGAAGCACTCCGCTCCAGAATAGAGGCTTCATATGACAATCTGTTGAAGGATGCGGGCATGGTCACGGCAGAAATGTTGAAGAACGAGATTACCTGCCTGGCTACCGTTCCGGTCACGCTGCTGAAAGCCGGGGAAGAGGAACGGGAAAGGTTGAGAATCCGTTCCGAAGTGATAAATTCCACTTCCTCTTACCGCCAGTCCAAATCCTCACAGGCATACCTGCACGAGTATCTGCTGTCGCTGGGTATGCGGGACATCGCTTTTGAAGATATTACCGAAGACTTCGGCTGGGGCTATAAACTCTACCTGAAATCCAAAGATTGCGGGGCGGGACATATCAACCACTGCCTTACATGGCTGAACAGGCTTGTCTATATTGCCGTGGACAGGGAGGTTATCCGCTTCAACCCGCTTGCGGATGTCCCATACGAAAAGAAACCCGACTATAAGCTGAAGCATATCAGCAGGGCGGAACTTCAACGGATCATGGAACAGCCCATGCCGGAGAGGTTACAGGAGCTTACCCGGAGGGCGTTCATCTTTTCAGCCTTCACGGGCCTGTCATATGTCGATGTAAAACGGCTTTATCCCTCGCATATCGGAACAACCGCGGACGGAAGACGCTTCATCCGCATCAACAGAAAGAAGACCGATGTCGAGTCTTTTATACCGTTACACCCCGTAGCCGAACAGATTCTATCCCTGTACAATACAACCGATGACGGCAGGCCGGTATTCCCTCTTCCCAACCGGAACAGACTTTGGTACTGCATCCACGAGATAGGCATACTGGCCGGCGTAAAAGAGAATCTCAGCTATCACGCGAGCAGGCATTCGTTCGGGACCTTGACGCTTTCGGCGGGTGTGCCGATCGAGAGTATCAGCAAGATGATGGGACACACGAATATCAGGACCACGCAAGGCTATGCCAAAGTGACCGATGACAAAATCTCCGAGGATATGGACAAGCTGATGGAAAGAAGAAGCAAAAATGGAGCGGACTCCAATTAGAAATTAGAACCACCATTTCGCAGCCGCCCGTTTCCTCGCCGTCCATGGAAGTTAGTACAGACTTCATTGAAAGTGAAAAGGTCGGGCGGCCGTGCCGTTTCGGGCAGAATCTTCCTTTGCGGGCAAAGCGTATTCAGCCCGAAAACCTTTCCCCTTTCACGTCTGTACAAGGAAGGCCGACGGCAGCGGAAACAAGCGACCGACGGAAAAGTCGGGACAAAAACAAAAGAGAAACAGCATACAGTCAGTGGAATACTGCCGATCTGTATGCTGTCCTGATATTCTATAGGAGGGATATTTTTTGAAACATGAAGAAAAAGGCAGGCGGCAAACTGCGCTCCCTCCAGAAAAATCAATCCGCTTTTTCGACCATTTGCCAATATCTACTTTTGTCCGGCTCAACTTCCTCTGCTTTCATTCGTGATTTATATGCTTAAAAAGTCTGATTATACAAGTTATCATAACTGATTTGGCAAGGAACTTTTAGCCGACAACTTCCTTGTATTTGTTGTTGCATTGTGATTTCATTTTCGTATTATCTGCCATTATTGTAAATGACATCCAAAAATTCTTCCGCAAGTCTTATATCTTTAATTCTTATAATATTGTCTTCTTCCGTCGGATAGCCAAGGATATTGATACTGCCATACCAGACGGAGGATTTGTCCATAACACATGAACATAATGATAATTCAGGTACAATCTTTACGAACAGCCCCTGTCTTCTGAGATAATCCGACTGCCCGTTTTCTGTCAATGTAAGAATGGCCACTTCAATACCGTCTCTTTGGAGTTCTTTCAAGATATTGACAAATTTATTTCGTTCCATATGATAGAGCTTAGGGGAAGATATCACAATGGATTGTCTTGAGGCTTTTAATTCTTTTATAAACGGCTGACAGAATGTTATGCCGTTGAATATCTGTTCCTCATGCGGAGATAACTGTAAACCATCGGTTGCATCAAACAATGTCTGACAATCCTTGGAAAGTACCCGATAACCGATGGCGGAATAGCCTTTGAGCCTCTTGCGATACATGCTCTCACAGACAGGTTCGTGTATATCAATATAATCATAGATACGGACATCGGCTTTTCCTTCGTTCTCCCGGTGCAGACGGCCTGCATACTGGGCAACCAGCCCTTTCCACGATATGGGGAGGGCTAAAAATAGCGTGTCAAGCCGGGGATAGTCAAATCCTTCTCCTACATATTTTCCGGTAGCGACTATTACAAGAGGGGAATTTTGCGGAATGTCATGCAATCCTTGCAGGATTTCACGCTTGCTTTTGGCTGTTCCTTCTCCCGTCAGTTGGACGACATTGGCGATATGCGGCTTTAACATTCCGGCAAGCAGCTTTACATGCGATGTCCTGCCGGACAGAATAATCGGTGTCCTGCCTGCCGTTACTGCATTTAACACATCCTCCACGATGAGCGTATTCCGTAACTCGGATTCAGCAAGCGATTGTGACAATAAAGCGAACGACTGCCTGTTGTCAGTTACAGAGCGATAGGATGTGAATCTTGGAACAAGATAACGCAGGAATGACTGCTTCTGTAGCTGGGTCTTGGCATCTGCCGAAAAGCGGATTGGTCCGCACTGCATGAAGATAATGGGTTGCAGTCCGTCCTTGCGGATAGGTGTGGCAGTAAGTCCATAGACATGATGTGCCGTAACATGTCTGAGCACATTCTCAAACGTTATGGAAGAAACATGGTGGCATTCATCCACGATCACCATCCCATATTCCCGTACAAAAGGTCTTACCTCGCCATTTTCAAAACATGATTGCATAAGGGCGATGTCAATGACTCCGTGCAAGGTGTTTGAGGTTGAATCCAAGCAGCCTATTGGAGAAAACACTTTTTTCCTGCCACGTTTCCTTGACGTGGCAGGCTCGGCAAATTCTATCTCAAGAAAGTCGGTAAGGCGTTCGTGCCATTGCAGGAGCAGCGCTTTGGAATGTACCAGCACGAGTGTGCTTACCTTTTTTCGGGCAATCAGAGCAGCTGCTGTTACTGTTTTCCCAAAAGCGGTTGTTGCCGCCAATACCCCGTTCGTGTATGGCATTAAGGAATTGACGGCATCAAGTTGCTCGTCACGTTCCTGGCCCTTGAATGCAACGGTAACAGGCTTGCCGTGATTGGTTTCATCAATCATTTCATAAGTAACCCCAAGAGATTCCAGCATAGTTGTTACGGCATCCTCACAACCGCGGGGCAGGGCGAGGTAATCATCCGTAAAGTCAGCACGGCAAATAATACGCGGAATGTTATAGGTAGAGATACGCATCGCTTGTTTGCTGTAAAATTCCGGATTTTTGAATGCGGCTATACGCTTGAGATGATTGGCCACTTTTTCGGATATGGAGTTTAGGGGGATGTATAGTCTGTCCGATTTTTTAACTTTCAGTTTTCCGTTAAAATCTTTCTGCGTGACATCCTGAGAGACAGGAAGCACCCAAGGCTTTGTTTCTGAAGATGTTGCCAACGAACCGAAATCTTCCTGTCTGTGCCGGGCCAATAACATGTCCAAGGCATGCTCATTAAGTTTTTTTGCATTGTATAAATAAGCCCATTGGTCCTTGAACTGAAGGAAGTTTTCATCCACAAAGACACTGTTTCCCATTTTCCGTGCCCTGCCTTGCAATGGAAGGGCTATCAGATTTCCGAATCCGCCTTCAGGCATCCTGTCCTGATTGGGGAAGAAACGGTCGTATGAATTGAAGGTAATATGTCCGTTGCGCTTCATGGCCTCAGTAAGGATGGCATTGCCTAATTTTCTGGCTTTACCGGCAGCAACCGGCTCTTCGAAAAATATCCATACATGCGCCCCGTTACCGGAGCGTGAACGTTCGATACTGTACGGAATTCCCCAATTCCTACAAACGGTGGTGAAAGCCAGCACATCTTCCTTATATCCGCGAGTGCAATTCTTGTCATCAAAATCAGCGCAAAGAAAAGAGCATTTATTGTCAGGGGTGACAGCATATAAACCTATAACATCACACCCGTATTCATCTTTTCCCTCCAGATGGCGGTAGATTTCCCGGCTTGTCAGAGGAGCAAGGTTGCGATTCGGGCAATCCGGGCACTTGTATCGTTTCTTGTCGCAGACTCCTCTTCGCCATTCATTGGTACAGACCGGTTGATAGCCTCCCTTGCCTGTTGTCCTGCTGAACCATCTTCGTGCAAAAACATCCGTTCTTCCCTTGAAAAAGCTGCTGAACAATGCTATTTTCTCATCAGGCGTGAAATTGACAGAAGGAAATATTACAAGAGAAAAAATCGGCTCCTTATCAGAGATTTCCGATGCGGAATACGCAATGCCGTGTTGAAGAAGAATTGATTTCAACTCTTCGTTCTCGGCAAGCAATGCATTATATTTCCTGACAAGCGTGTCGTATTTCTTTTGCAGCTCTTCCATCCCGTTATGCTGCCATCAGTCCGCAAAGCAAAGCGATTCCGAAACTTAGAAATGTTCCGGCAAGGACATATTCGGTTTTTGCTGTATCCGTATCCTTGAACCTCAATATGGATTTTGCGGCTATGATAAAACCGATTGCTTCATACCTGCCTATTATTACAAATATGATTGTGAGAATACGTTCCAGGTTTCCTATCAATGCTCCGGCATTTTTGATATTCTCGCAGGATAGTGTTTCTCCGATTTGGTACCTTTTCAAAACCAGCTTGATCAGGACATTGGCGGGTTTGATGCACAACAGTACCGCCAGTATGAATAAAGGCATGGAGAAATTCCCGGTATAATCCACAAATTGTAAAGGCAATTCAGTGGTGATATCAAACTCGGAAGCCACAGCAGCCAATATTGCCAGATGTGCAGCCTGGTCAAGGGCAAAACTCCACAATCCTTTGGGACAATAGGCTTTGACAAGGTCAATGGCCAGATGTGACAGGGCAATGGCCAAGGCATAAAACCCGAAATCACTGACCGGAACCAAAGCCCATGATACTGCAGCTACAAGAAGCGAATGTACATACAGGAAGCAGCTTCTGAATTTCTTTTCCTCTTTCTGTGAGCAGTATTTGTCATTTTGCAGGTAGAAATCGGCTATGACGTGGGCCAACAGCAAACTTAAAAACAGCCAGCTATTCATATTCGTTAAAATTAATCTGTTCAAAATACTTCAAGGCTTCCTCTATGCAATACCATTTTGTAGCCGATGAAGCCTTGTTTACACCGGATTGTGATATTCCCAAATTTCGGGCTATATCCGTTTCCTTCAACCCAAGCAGCTTGTAATAAATGACCTCGCTTTGGCGCAGGGTCATGTCATTCATGATGGCATCGGTCAGCAATGCGATCGTCTGTAAGGGGCAGGATAATTGTCTTTTGCTTGTACATACAGACAAAGTTCCTTTATTCAAGGCATTCATTCCCTCAAGTGAACGCCCCGACATATAAATGGCCTCGCCATCCCAAATGTCCTGTTCCGTGTCCACTATACGCATGTTTCCAATACCGATAGCCGTCCTGATACCATATGTCTGAAAGCTCTTTGCTTTCCTGTTTTCTGTAATCGGGAAAGACTTGATGCATGATTTGATTACAAGAGCTATACGAAAGACATTGGATACATTCTGTATTACACATTCGATATAATCGCCTTTGATTTGACGACCGTAAAAATCCGGGTATTTTGTTTTGAGCAAGGCAAACAGTGCCTCTATCCTTTGCTTTAGTCTGATAGTTTCATCCACGGATAACGAAGTGGATGAAACTATATCTGCCGAAATGGTTGCAAACATATTACTATCTATTGTTTTGGCTGTAAAAGTATGAATATAATTTGGCATAGCCAAGAAATATACCCTAAAAAGGGTGTAATATTAAGATATACCCAATAAAGGGTGTATCTGTATTGCATTACATTACAAAACCAATCCGCATCATTTAGTGAACCTGTGATGTGGATTCAGAAATGAAGAGTTGAATTTGGCGGATACCCATAATACGGGGTAATATTAAAACCTGGTTCTTCCATTCTGGCGGTAGGCTTCCTTGTACCCGTCCATCAAGGTGTGTTCTATGTCGGAAGCCCTGTACAGGATCCTGCCGCCCATTTGGATATATGGCAGTATGCCGTTGTTGCGGTAATCCTGGAGGCTCCTGCGGCTGACCTTCAGTCTGACGGCCAGCTCCTTGTCGGTGTAATAGCGTTCCCCGTCCAGGGACGGCTTGTTGCCACCACGTATTTTCTCCACCTTTTCCGAAAGGTCTTCCAGCGACGAGAAAAAGGCTCTCACGCGCATGTCGTTTTCCGGTGTCAGCAGCCGGATGTTGTCGTTGTCAGTCATAAGCATGCTATTTTAGGTTGTTAATATTACATTCTCTTCCCTTACCGGCGGTCATACGCCGTTTCATTTCCATCACGGGAAAGACGGCTCTCACGTCTTCCGGTCTGTAGTACACCTTGTGGCTTATCCTGGTGTAAGCCAGCGTTCCGTTCTCCCGCATCGTCTGCAAGGTTCTCGGGCTGATGCAGAGCAGCCTGCACACGTCATCGCTGTCAAGCCATTCCTTTTCTCCCAAGTCCTCTTGTTCCCGGCAGAGCCGTTCCACCTTTTCCGCAAAAATCTCGAATCCCGAGAGCATCCTCTCGAAAGTCGCCTTCTCTATGACCACTACTTCCATAATTCCTGTAAATTTAAGTTTGACATTGATTTTTATTACAAAACGGAACGAGGAAATAATACCATCCCAACCGTTTCCGGAAGCGAAGAAAATAAAAAAATCAAGACGGGCCGCAAACCGGACGAGAGATGTCACCGGCAGACATCCCTTTTCACCGCCAGGGGATAATTACGGATGGTAAGAAGCGGAAAAGGACACACTTGTTTCTTTGAAGCAAAGGTAGCCGCTCCCCACCGGGGCGCAAGGCCGGGCCCTGCGGGTCGGCGGGGAAAAAATCATCCTCACGCTCCGCGCTCCGGTATTTTTTCCTGCCGAGCCTTGACGCCTTTCCGGCGGGAGAACGACTGTAAGGCATACAAAGAAACAAGAGTGCCCGTACCACGGGCCGGATGTCTAACAGATAAAAGCAAAAGGATATGGCAACAAAAGACATGAAAGACTTCAACGAATGGTTCGGCCGTTCATACGCGAGATTGAAGGAGAGACTCTCCATCTATGGAAAAATCGACGAAGACGCGTTCCATGACGCATATCTGGCTGTCTGGAAGCAGATAATGTTCTCAAGTGTCGGGATAGAAGATCCGGAGTCCTATTTCTTCGGATGCTACCGGAGAATCCTCCAGTCGGGGGCAAGGGACGAAAGCCGTTACGACAGCCCCGGAGACGAATATTTCTCAAGGCTGGGCGAGACGGACTGCACGGAAGAGACGGAGGAGCGGGAAGAGATGCTTACCGGATGCGATAGGCTGGTAAGGGACATACAGAAGTTCCTCAGGCGGCATTTCTCCTACGAGGATTACAGGATATTCATGCTGCGGTTTTACGAGACCGGAAGCTCGTTCCGCACCATAGCGAAACACATGGGAGAGAAAACCTCGGTGGTGACACGCAGGGCACAGGCGATGATGGAATCCGTCCGGGCGAACCGGGGATTCAGAGCGAGGAGAAGGCTGATCATGGCCGGCGAGGCGGCATGACAGGTACAATGACAGACGATGTATAACTATAAAATGCAAATGATTATGAAACTGACAGTTTATGACAAGAGCAATTCCCACCCGGCACTGACCTACAAGGGCAAACGGATCATCACGGTATGCCGTGACGGCAGCATGTATTTGAGCAGGATACTGAGCAGGGAGCTGAGCCTGCACGCAGGAAACAGGCTGTGCATCGCAAGGGACGAAGACAGGCCCAAGGACTGGTACATGTTCGTCTCGGACGACGGGAACGGCTTCACGATATGGAACGACCCGCGTTGCGCCCGCTTCTCGAACAGCTTCATCGCCGGCATGATACTCGATGCGGCGAAGGTCGAGAAATGCGCCGGTTTCATGGTGGCGAAAGAGCCGGTGAATGTGGACGGCAGGCTATGCTACCGGATAATACTCGACAACCCGATACCGAAAGGGGCGAGAGCCATAAATGCAAGATAAACCCGATAACCGGAAGAAGAAGCGAGGGACATCCGTAGGAAGGAAGAAATTCCAACCTCCGGATGTTCCTTTTTTCATGCGGCCACAGGCAGAATCACAACGGCTTCAGGTTGATTCGGCTGCTGTAGATGGCGTTCAGTTCGTCACGGTACTGTTCCAGATGGGCCGAGAGGATATTGTCGATGTAGCACGAGATACTGACGGTCGGCGCTACCACGGAAAGCAGGGTACGCACCCGTTCGTAGTTCTCGCTGCTGACATAGGTCTGCCGGCGCTCCTTTACGATGTTGTTGTCAAACAGATGTCCGGGATATTCCTGCAAGTCCTTCCTGCTCCGGCGGGCTTTCTCACGGATGACGGGGGACGTTGCTTCTTCCCCGGCGGATATGCCGGAGTATTCCGTTTCCTTGTCTCCTTCTCTTTTGGAGCCGGCAGCGTTGTCTTCATAAAGCTTTTCCATGACGGCAGGAATGTCCCCCGTCATCATGCTGCGTATCCGCTCCTCGTCGATTTTTACTTCCTTTCTCTTTACCATAATTCCATATTTTAGATAGTTGGACAATTCTTTTCCGGCAGTCCTGCATTTCCCCCCACGTCGTGAATGCGAAAATATAACCCTTATTACATGCTTGCATTATCTGACGGGTATGTGCATCCGACCGGCAAGTCGGTCATGCATCCGATCCCCCACGTGTTCAGTCTGACATTAAGAGGGTCACGCATTCACACATGGGGGAACGGTTGCCTTATCATGTTCTTACATATCCCCGTTCACCCGTTATCGGACGGTTTGCGGCAACCATACACCCCGTACCTGACGGACACATGGATACTTGTGCGACCGGACGCATGCTGACATGCGGCAAAATAACGATAATTTTTCCGGATTGGCACTATCAGGACGGCCTGCTGACGGTCTGTGACACAGTATGTCATCCCGTTACACAGCCCAAACGTCCCGGTGGTTCCAATTCAGGGTATCCAAGAAGTGAAAAAGAAGGCGGAGAACAGATTTTCTTCATGAGAAGAGGATGAGCCGCTATATTACAATTTTTCGGATGAAAAATTCATGTTCAAACGAACATGGCAAGTTGTGTTTTGGGGCGCCCGAAATTATTTCCGGCACCCCAAAACAACTTGCCGCTCGCCTGAAGGCTCGGGACGGGCTCCACTCCGAAGTCGTTGCGCCTGGAGACGAAAAATCAGGAACAAAAACTTAAAAAATGACTGCAATAATATATATAGTCTGTCTCTCAAAAAATGGTCACTACTGAAAAGGGGATGAACTTTATTCGTGTTTTCAATCTACCTTTGTCCGTATCTTTTTCATCTTACGGTACAGTATAGCGGGATTTATTTTCAGCAACAGCGTCGTCTGTTCACGGTGTCCGTTGCATATTTGCAGGCTTAGATAATGAATTTTATCTCTGCAAACTCGTCTTTTTAATGCTAATACGAAAAGAGAAATCCACTCATTCGAGTTACCTCCTGCAAGGATTACGGTAAATCAGGCGGCAGATACCGTTGAAAAAAGTTGTAACTTTATGCAACTGCCATTGCCGGGGAGGAAGAATGTCCTGTACGGAATTTCCCTTTCCCGTGAAATAAGGAAACAGATAAATAATAAACTCATCCACAAGATTGTAGTAGAATAGTCCCCGCAGAAGTTCAAGGGATTCTGCATCATGAACTTCTGCCAGATAGGTAAAAGAAGCGTTTTTGCTGTCTTTCTCGCAAAGTAAATCCAGTATGGAGTGAGGTAAGATCCGGGCATTGCAGCGTTCCCGCCAATGAACAAAACCTTTTCTGTGGTTCATTACCCATTGCGTCAGCACGTTGTCGGTTTCCGGCAGGAATCCGTCCAATGTCATTACCGTTACTGCTTGGATTTTCGACATATAAATTCTATATTAAATCCGGACCGGTAGCCGTCTAAAAAAGAAGCGTGCAAAACACACTATCTCTAATGGAGGCTCTGGAATGCCCTTAACAGGAATAGGTGAATGCACGCTATGACAATGCATAGCATAAGCAATCACGCAATAGTTCCTGTTAATGTTAATTTACCAGATTCCCATTAGGACGCCTTGCGGTCTTATATTATATTATCGGCAACCGTCTCATAGACAGTATGCCGCATTTTTCGTTATTTAATTGCAAATGTACACATATTCAGTGACATTTCCACAAATTGTAATTGCCAAATTCATTTCAGTCCGTATTTCTTTATTTTCCTATACAATGTTGCCGGGTTGATATTCAGCAGTGTAGCGGCTTGTTCCTTATGTCCGTTACAGGCTTTGAGAGCCCTTATAATGCTCTTTTTCTCCAAGGCGTCATCTTTCAGAGGCAGAACCGGAAACGCTGTCGGGATGTCTTTATCCTGATTAGCTTCGATATTCAGCCCATGCATATCGAGCACCGGTGTTTCCGCGAGAAGCACGGCACGCTTGATTCTGTTTTGCAACTCACGCACGTTACCCGGCCATGGATAAGCGAGCATCCCGCGCTTGGCATCATCCGCAAATCCTTGCGTCTCCCGTTTCAACTCCTTTGAGAAACGCACCCGAAAGAACTCCGCCAAAGGAAGGATGTCTTCCGGGCATTCCGCCAATGAAGGCTGTCTGATTTCAAACTCATTCAAACGATGGTACAGGTCTTCCCTGAACCGCCCTTCCTTGATGGCTTGTTGCAAATCCTCATTTGTGGCGGCAATGACTCTCACATCCGCGGTCCGTTCCCTGCCACTCCCTATCGGGGTATAAATATTTTCCTGTAATACCCGAAGCAACAGGGATTGGAGCTCATACGACATGGTACCTATCTCATCCAGGAATAATGTCCCGCCTTTCGCCATGTCGAAATAACCGTTCTTGGCGGTGTCGGCACCGGTGAACGCCCCTTTCTCATGCCCGAAAAACAAGGAGGCGGCCAGTTCACGCGGCAATGCCCCGCAGTTGACCGCAATGAAAGGAGTATTCCAACGGTCGCTGTTGCTGTGGATAGCCTGCGCCACCGATTCTTTTCCGGTTCCGTTGGCACCGAGTATCATCACGGACATGTCGGATGGAGCGACCAGCCTGGCAAATTTCTCCACTTGCAGTATTCCGGGGCTTGTGCGATGGAACAGCGCTTTCTCTTTCTTCCGTACCGTGGCTATCGGCCGGAACACTTCCTCTGCCAGTTCCAACAGGTGTTCCCTGTGTACAGGCTTGGGCAGGTAATCCATGGCTCCCAATTTAATGGTATATACCACATCCGGCACGGATACATATTCGGTGGTAATAATAAACGGGATGTCCTTTTTCTCCTTACGCAACCATTTCAAAAGGGAGATTCCGTCCCCTTCCGGCAAACGCACATCCGACAATATCAGGTCGAATTGTGTCTTGCGTATCAATGTACGGGCTATCGGCTCGCTCATGGCTGTCATTACGTCATAGCCGGCTTGGGAGAACCAGTCTTTCTGCATTTGCGACAAGCTCATGTTGTCTTCAACTATCAGTATCTTCCGTTTCATTTGTCTGTCTTTTTATTTCTTCCCTCGCTTCCGTAATAAGCGTGGAGGTATAATTTATAATCTGTCGGGTATGTTCTCTAATGACACCGTCGTCTTGCGTACCATCCTTTAATAAAGTACGGTATGCCATTAGCATATCGCCTGTATGCAATAAATCCCACGACGGTTGCATACGGTGCGCCGCTTCACGCATTTTTATCCGATTATTGTTTTTCATTGCACTTTCGAGTTCCTCCCGGTCTTTTTCCGATTGGGCAATGAAGGAACGGAGTAGCTTTATACCGTCGCTGACTTCTGATAACATTATGCTGAAATCAACCCTATGCCGTCCGTCATCTGTCTGTTGCTTTTTTATGCCGGAAATAAGGCTGAGCAGTTCCGAGGATGAGAATGGCTTATAGATGCAATCGGTAAAACCTGTGTTCAAGAACGCCTCTTTATCCCGATCTCCGCGTGCAGTCATGGCAATAATGGGTATTGTGCGGGAGTTTCCTATATTCGAGTTGCGTAGCAGGGTCAGCAAATCAAATCCGTTCGTTCCCGGCATTTGTATATCTGATAATAACAGGTCATAGTTTTGGTTGCGCATCGCCTTTACCACTTCTTTGGCAGTCGTGCAAACTGTGCAAGTGGAACCATTACGTTCCAGCATCTCTTTGACTATATTCAGAAGCATCGGGTCATCGTCAATGACCAGAATGTCTTGAGGAATATTGCCGGTATATGAAAATATGGTGTTCTCATCTTCTATCAACTCCTCTGTCGTAGGCAAAGGCAAGGTCACACAGAAAGTGCTGCCACTGCCGGCTTTGCTTGAAACTGTTATTGTTCCACCGAGCAGGTCAACGAGTCCTTTCGTTATTGGCAGGCCCAATCCAAAACCATCGGTATTTGTTTCGGATGCAAGCCGTTCAAACGGACGGAATATACGGGACAACATGATTTCATTCATGCCTATTCCGGTATCTTTCACCTCTAAGGATAAGCGTCCATCATCGTAACGGGCATTGAAACTGATTGTGCCGGATTCAGTAAACTTGACGGCATTGGTCAGCAGGTTATCTAAAATCTGTCCGATACGGTCCATATCACCGAGAAGCTTCACATCTGTATTATCGAACTGATGGTTAAACAGGATACCCTTATTGTTTACTATATGGGTGAACCCGGAAGCGGTACGCTCCAACAGATCATGCAGACTGAAAGGAACATCGTTCCGTGTTTCTTTGGCTTCGTTCAAACGGTATACATCCAACAGCTTGTTAAGCAGATGGGTTATATGCTTGCATACTATCCTTATGTTGTTCAGATGATTGTTCCTCTGCTTCTTGTCACGGGTGTCCATTGCCAATTCTGCACTGCCACCAATGACATTCAGCGGCGCACGGATATCGTGTGATATGGTCAGGATGATATTCTTACGCATTTCCAACAATGAAATATTCTGCTTTATTATTTCCTCTAATTTTTGCTGGCTTTTTTCTTTTTCTCTAATATCTCGTTGAATAATCAAGTACGAAACTATTAAAAGAACAATAGCACTTATGATTAATATAGTTACAATAAGTATTGAACGTTCATATGACTCATTAAGATGCAGCTCCTTTTTCTGGAATGTAGTTTGTGTTTGTTTATCCAAGTCTTGAATCAGCACAGATAACTTACGGTTTAACTCCCGATTTTGAACACGCAGGCTGTCCGTGTAAGCATTGATTGCCTGCTGCCGTTCTTCCTCTATTAAAATCAACTGCTTATTCAGAGAATGAAGTGTGTTTGGAGTAGCCGGAATCTGCACGGTCTCCCTGCCTCCGAAAAATCCGGCAAGCCCTTTCTTTTTTCGAGTTACGGTGTGGAAACTTCTTGTTTGCAGGGCAAGGACGGGCAGGTGTTCCGACAAGAGACTATCGTGCTGTTGAAATACCTGCATGGCTTGATATAAGTGTTTTTCCTTATTTGCCAGCAGAAGACGGAGCGTGTCTATTTGTCTGGTCGGGACAAATTCTTCATAGTCTCGTTGCAAAATCTGCAAAAGGCTGTCTATTCGCAACCGCCGTATCTGGTACTTCCGATAATCCTCCTCGTCCCATGTAATCGCGGATTCTCCCAACGTGGCAAGGACAGTAATATGCCGATGGGCGGCGTTTATAGTACGGTTGGCCTCCCGAATTTCTGTAATTTCCGATTCGATGTCTTGTACTCGGTTTCGTTCATGGAACATGATAGCAGCCATACTTCCGATAACTGCTATCAATATGATGTATCCTAAAAGAATTTTTTGTTGCAATAATAATTTCATTTCAAATCTATGCTGTTTCTATCCTTACTTATTAATCTCATATGATATCCACATAGATAAATAAGATGGCATATTCACTCGTTCTAAAAGTAAAATCCTAAATTTGCAAAACAATTAAGTTTATCCGTGCAACCAGAAAAGATAACTGTTGTGACATATATTTTCCCATAATGTCACCACCTGAAACATTAACGTATATATCTGAGTATATTTATTGTATTCATAGTCAATATTTATTTGAAGCTTCTCTGGCTATATTAGCTGTAATCTGTTTGTATTTCAATTCCTTTATGCAATAAACGGAATAAGCATCGCTGTACTGATTATGACTTTGTCGAAATAGAACTTGCGCATCCAACAGTTCCGTCAGAGGAACGGTTCCAGCTTTGTATGTGTTCTCAACAATTCGCATATTTTCAGTTGCTTGCTTGATAGAGGTTTCAGCAAGTAATAATTGGTCGTATGCTTCGACCAATTCATTCCATATTTGTTTAGTTTCTACTGCCATCAATTCAATTTTATCTGCCCGTTCGTTCACAGCTTGACGTTCGAGAATACGATGCCGCTTATATGCGTGGCTTCCTTTCCACCAGCCGGAGATAGGAATTGATACAGAGGCATAAATTATTCCCGAATTATTTGATTTTCCCAACAAATCGTTGTATAGATAGCCGCCACCGAAGCCAATGCTTGGTAATTGTTCTCCGAATGAAATCTGTTTTTTCAATTTGCTTGCACGGACATTTAATTCTAATAATCTGGTTTCAGCTCGGTTCATTACTGCCTGCTGGGGATCACAATACATGGAAAAAGGCTTATCTTGTTTTTTCTCTATAGAATATTGCAATTCGAAACCATCCGTATCAGCTCCGATGAACTGTGCCAACTGCATTTTACATACCGTTATGGCGTTCTCTATCTTCAATCGGCTGCTTTCCACGTCTTGAATTTGGAGCTGCACACGTAATAAGTCATTGCGTGTTGTCATACCGGCTTCGACTGCCGTTTCCACATCTTTTTGTAAGCGGTCAAGCATCTTTTGTATCGAACGGATAGTTTCAAGTTTCTCTTGAAGATTGACAACCTGCCAGAAATAGGAACTTGTTGTAAACACGACCTCATCTTCGGTTAGCTTTTGTTGCAAGCCTGCCGCCTCTTCGCCTACTTTTGCAAGTTTGTTTCCGTTTACTATTCGTCCACCTGCAAATACCGGCATTGTAGCAGTAATACTACCTACAGTACCGTTTTTGAGTAAGGATACCGGAACAGATGCGGGTAACATACCTAATAATTCAGGTGGTAACATCGCACCCAGTTCGGAAGGCAATAAGTTTCCGGTTGATATATCAGTACGGGCCAAGCCATGGCTGGCATTGAACCATGTACCCATTCCAGAAATCTCTGGAAAATAATTGGTGAAGGCTTCTTTACGGGTTTGCCGCGCCGCTTCGACGGACAATCTGGCATTTTGAAGTTTTCGATTATTCTCTATCGCAATACGATAGCATTCCTTTAGAGAATAAGCCTTTTGTGCTGAAACGGAATTTGCTGCCAGTATGCAGAAAAGGACATAAAAGATTTTATTATATATTTTATTTGCCATTTTTCTTATTCTTTTATTTGGGTTCCAATGTTTTTTGCTTTTTGGGAGTTTTTATTCATCACTAACCAATAGGCTATCGGGATTACAGTGAGTATGAACAGCATTGTTATCAGTGTGCCGTAAAATATAACTGTTCCCATGGGCATCCACAGACCGCTACCGCCCAATATCATAGGTATGACTCCCATTGAAGCCGCTGCTGAAGTAAGGAATATTGGCCGCATGCGCCGTTGGGCGGAATGGTATATAGCATCACGCACGCTCATCTGTCCCTCCCCATGGAGCTCTTCGGCGTAATCTATCATAATGATACCGTTACGTACAAGTATTCCCATCAGACTGACGATACCCAACACGCAAGTTACGCCGAAATCAACATTCTGTATCATCACCCCTAAAGCCGTTCCAAATAGACAAAGGGAAAGGCATACCAGTAATAGCACCGCCGTTGAAATCCTTTTGAAATGAAACAGGAGAATGAAAAAGATTATCACCATAGCGATAATTAATCCTGTCATAATATCCGGCATCATATCGTCATTTTGTTCTTGTTCACCTCCGTAGGTTACTGTGATATCAGGTGAAATCCCAATATCTTCTATAATCTTTCGTACAGAAGTTGTGTTTTGCATGGCATTTTCACCCCGTTGCAAATCAGCCATGACGGTTATTGTACGCACCCCGTTACGACGGACAATTTGTCCTTCATTCCAATCGACTTCAGTATCGGCTATCTGCCTAAGCGGTAAATTGCCGATACCGGCAGCCACAGGAATCTGCTCGTTCCGCAAATTACCGATGTCCGATTTATCCGCTGTGGTACTTTTCAGTACCACGGGTATGTTGTAGTCATTCTCCCATACGGAGCCGACCGTAGCTCCCTTTCCATAGCGTAAAGCCAGCGTAGATTCCAACATAAGGTTGTTGATACCCAAACGGGTAGAGGTATGTTCATCCAATACTATTTTAGTCGTGGCTAAAGGTTCATTCATTGTTGTGCGTACTTGTACCAGTGCCGGTAGCATGCGTAATCTGTCAACCAATGTGTCGGCAGCACCTTTCAGCCCATTCAGGTCGTTACCACTCAACCGTACTTCAATAGGGTAAACAGCCTCGCTATATCCCAATTGCTTGAAGCGGACAACCGCTTCCGGAAAAGCATCACGAAAACGTGGTGAATATTCATCCAACATCATGACTGTGGCATTATTGTCAATAGTATTCACAATAAACTGGGTAAATTCGCTGCCTCCTATGACCGGGGCATAAAAATTGGAAAAGCGTGGAGAGGAACATCCTCTGAATGAAGTTACGGAAACAACCCGCTTGTCCCGCCTCAGTATATGCTCAAGGCTGTCGGCTACTAATGCGGTCTTTTCCACAGCAGTACCTGTCGGTGTATAGATTTCTACAACAAACTGGTTGCGTTCTGCGGTTGGAAGCATCTGTTGGGGTAATTGAGCCATCATTATCCCTCCAGCAATGACAGACGCTGCTCCAGTTGCAATAACAAATCTGGGATGGGCAAAACAAGCGGTAATCAACTTGTCATAGCTCTTCTGTAGAATATCCAAGAAAGAAAATGCCTTTTTTTCTTTCTTGGGTGTTTTTTGCGGCTGACGAATGAAAAAGTATTGCATAAATGGCACTAATAGTTCGGCAACCAGCAGGGATATGGCCAGAATTAATGTTATAGCCCAGGGAAAACTATTGAGAAAATCCCGAAGCATTCCTTTTGTAGTGAATAGGAACGGGAAAAAAGTGATACTGATAGCCAGCGTGGCCGAGGATATTGATTTGAAAAAATGCGTGGCACTGTCAACGGATGCCTGCCAACGTGGCTGTCCTTCTGATATTTTCTCCAAATAACTGTCTATGATTACTATGGAGTTGTCAACAATCATACCTAATGTTACAATCAATCCAGCCAATGTAACTGTATTCAATTCTATACCAAATGTGTAGAATAGACCGAGTGCGATGAATATGGTGATTGGTATGGTGGAAGAAGCTACCAGGGCTACACGCATTGGCAGCAGTAACAGCACGACAATGACTACAGCAATGATGGCAATCAGTAATTCCTTCAAAAATGTAGTGACACTATCTCCTACAATTTGGCTTTGGTCGGTTATTTTAAATAACTTCACGTCAGTGGGAAGCTCTTTCTCATAATGCTCCAATACGGTTTTAACCTGATTTCCCAGACTCACAATATTCTTTCCCTTTTTCATTTCTACACTAAGCAGAAGGGACTTTTTACCATTGTTGGTAATATAGCTGTCAGGCATAGGATATTCCTTCACTACCCGAGCTACATCTTTCAAACGGATATTGTTGCCCCGAATATCAGAATATACAATCATCTCCTGTACGTCGCGTAGCGAGTTCATCGAACGGCTGACATATATAGGCGACACGTATTCGTTACTTTTCAACCGTCCTCCTGTGGTCGTGAACCCTTTTGTAAACAGTGTCAATGCCAATGTCTTGTCACTGATACCGTAGTGAGAAAGTTTATTCGCATCAGTATAAATGGAGATTTGCTCCTTCTGCATACCGGATACGGTCATGCGTCCGACATCATCTATATGACGCAAACGGTCTTTCAAGTCATCCATATAATTATTCAGTTCACGATAGGTCTTATCCTCACTCTCCATACTTATAAGTAGAGCAGAGGTGTCTCCGAAATCATCAACTACTTGAATTGCAAGAACTCCAAGGGGTAATTCCATCTTGAAATTGTTGATGCCGTGCTTGAATTTGCTCCAAAATTCATCCTTATTGTTCAGGTCATCATTCAGATATACTTGAATAATGGCCATACCATCCTTGCAAATAGTCTGTGTTTCCTTTTTCTTTACTTCTTTATAGCTGAAGATATAGTTTTCCAAAGGTTTGGCAATCTGTTCTTCTATTTCATTCACTGTATATCCCGGACAGACAGCAACCACAATTCCCTGGCGAATAGTGAAATCGGGGAACTCATTTTTTTTCATTTCTGCCAGCCCGTATATGCCAAACGCCATAAGGCTACAGGTTATCAGTATTATTATCTGGTGGTAGTGCATGGCCCACTCCACTAAATTTTGCTTTTTCTCTTTCATGTCTCCGTTATCTTGCAATGGTTATACTCATGCCCTCACTTACTTTTTGCTGCCCTTCAATCAGTATCTCATCACCGGTTGATAAACCGTTGGTTATGATAATGCCATTCCCGTCGGGATTACCAGTCTCTATCAAAGTCTTATGGGCCTTTCCGCCACGATTGGTCCAGACGAAACAGTGGTTATGTTGGTCCAGTTGGACGACAGGGGCAGGTAGCACTACATTACTTTGAGCGGCATTGTCAATAGAGACGTTACAGATCATTCCGGGCATCAGTTCTTCCAAAGGATTGTCCATCAGTATTTTTACCTCATATGAACGTGTTAAGGGGTTGGCTGTGACACCTTTTTCAACGATGCACCCCTCAAAGATCTTTTCATCCAAGGCGGAAACTGTAACTTTTACTTTTTGCCCTGCTTGTATCTTCGAGATTTCTTTTTCAGGAACGGGAATCTTTGCTTTTACCTGCTTTATTGTCGCCAATTTAACAACAGGCATCCCCGGTAATACATTTTGTCCTACTTCCACTCTTTTTTCTGCTATTACTCCGCTGAAAGGAGCATATAAATTACAATCATTCAGGTTTTTTCGGGAGATTCGTTCGGCAGCCCGTGCCTGTTCCAGCTTGCTTTGTACTTCTATCCACTGGATTTCAGGCAGGCTTTCTGCATCATGCAGTTTTTTCATGCGCTCATAGGCATCTTCCGCTTGTCGAAGTGTAGCCTTTGCTATTTCGTGGGCATTATTTAATGTGGCATCATCTATGGTCGCAATTAATTGTCCGCTACTCACTTTGTCACCTAATGACACACTAATATTCTGTAATGTTCCATTTACAGCAAAACTTAAAACAGAACTTGTCATTTCTTCTATAGTCCCCGAAAAACTATATGAGGTCATGGAAGAATTGGATGATACAATCATTGTCTTTACCAATACAGAAGCATTGTTCGTTTCCGTATTCTGCTTTTCTTCGCATCCTACCAACAGTGTGGAAATGCTCCAAATGAGCAAGATGAGTTTTCTATTCATACTTTCAATTTTTGAGTGTTCATACTTAAATCGGTTGCAAAATTGAAGAGAAACAGGTGAATTACAGTTATCTAAAATTCTTATATGAAGTTCCATTGTTCTCTTGCATAAGTATAACAAGAACAATGGAACATTAATGTGGAACAATAGGTAACTGAATGTGCCATTTTACAACTACTTTTGTAGTATCTTTTTTTGATAACATACAATGGAAATAAGAAGTATTGAACAAAAGCAGAAGGCAGTAGATAAATTTCAGCCTGATTATATGGATGACGATATAGTCCTTATTGACAATTTTCATGACCTATCGAAATATCATTATGAAGATGATACGATGACGTTGGACGCTATTCTTCTGCTTGTATGTAAGCGTGGGAAGTTACAGATGAGAATTAAATCAAAGCTGGTTGTTGTTCATCCTAATGATGTGTTATGCTGTAGCCCTAACACTATAATGAGCGATCTGATGACAAGCCCTGATTTTGAGGCTAATATTCTTTGCTTATCCCCTCGTATTATTCAAAGTGTTTTCCATTCGGATAATAATATATGGAATCATTATTTCTATTTATGGCAACACCCTATTATCAATATAGAAGAGGACTTTTTACGCTTATACGAATATTATTATCAACTGATAACGTACAGGATGAAATTTCCTAAAAATAAATACAATAAAGAGGTAATGCTTTCTATTATAAGTGCACTCCTATATGATTTTTTATCCTACTTGGGGAAATCCCCTCTTAAAACAATTAATAATGAAACAGAATATACCCAGGGTAATAGCTTGTTCAAGAAATTCATCGAATTACTATCCAGCCACAATCCTAAAGAACGTTCGGTAACCTATTATGCTGAGCGGTTATGCGTTACGCCTAAGCACTTATCAACAACCATCAAGAATATCAGTGGGAAAACAGCATTTGATTGGATTCACGAATACGTATTAGAAGATGTAAAACAGCAACTTGCCAATCCCAATCTTTCCATAAAAGAAATTACGGACTATCTTGGATTTCCCAATATGTCATTTTTCGGGAAGTATGTTAAGACCCGTTTAGGAATGTCTCCAACAGAATATCGAAAGCAGCTAAACAATCATAAAAGATAGTGGGTCAGGCACGGTACTGAGTTTTGGGTATCAAGCATGTAATTTGTTTCAATATTGCAAAACTTATTCTTTATGGAATATATAAAATGGCAAAAGTATCGGACTTCATTGTTTAAGATAGTTATATTACAGTACAGATTCTTTCCACTTGCTTTTCAAACTCCTCTCTGACTTTTGCCTTTTTTTTACCGCACTTCAATGGTTATAAATGGTTTGTGAGGAACAAAGTAGAAGTGTGCCTATTTTAAATTATCCTTGATTCCCGGCAAGGATGAACAACAAATATTCGCTTTTAGTCATTTATACACTGGCACAGTTCGAAAAGGCATGTTCCGGTGATATTCGTCAGGCGATTCCAGATATTTGTCAGAAAACGCCAGTCATTACATTGAGGATATTGGAAGAAGATGGATTCGTTACTCAGACAATTTACTCAAAGTATTACCCTGCGTAAAATATAGGCTTACAATACGGGCATACTATTTTTACCCATCCAATCTTGAATCGGATGGGTAAAAGAGGATATAACGGATATTATAAACAATCGTAAAAGAAATAATAATTGAGAATAGATGATTAAAAGTTGTAGTTTTGATAATGCGTTGAAAAAAATCATTATTACTATTTGGGCGTTGGTCGTGGTGAACTTATATTCTGATCCCCCTATAATAACACGGTTTTGAATAGTCCAAAATCGTCTTTGAATATTGATTTACATATTATATACAACATATAAACTGTATTTTAGACATATCATAGCTGAAATTAGAAGAAAAATTGTATCTTTGGAATACAAATATTAAAATTACATTATGCCCAAATCACCATTTAGAATTATTGCCTTTAGATGTCTCCGACCTGAGAATCCTTTGGCGGGAGAGCCTCATTATGTAGATCGCATGCAACGCTCTTTATCAACGACCGACAGTTGGTATAAATTTTATCGGGATATAGAAGTTAATGATGACGGCAGTCATATCACGATACCGAATAGCTTCACAAATGATGCGATGATTTACGATACAGATAGTTTGAGTATTAGCGTGAGTGCGGTCGTAGGTGAAAATGGTAGTGGAAAGAGTTCAATCCTTGATATGATGGTGAGAGTGTTGAACAATGTCGCTACGGCTTTAATGGGAGAAAAACCGCAATATGCTGCTGCGGAACATGTACATTACATTGAACATGTGTATGGCAGCGTGTTGTTTGTTCAGAATGAAGAATTGCGAAGGCTGGATGTAAAGGGGAGATTGGTTGAGATGATTGGATACAGGAAGGTGAAAAATGAATATAATGACAACAATATTCATTATCGGGCAGGAAGACGTGAAGTGTGGCTAGACGCAATAAATGGCAATGTAGATGATCTCCTGCCCAGACAAACGAACCTTTTGCACAAGTTGACAGAACTGTTCTACACGGTTGTTTGTAATTATTCACTATATGCTTATAATCCAAGTGACTATTGGGAAGAGTATACCCAAGAGACACGTATCGAAAAAATTAAACCTAAAGTAGATTATATCCATTACCCTTATCTGAGGTGTTGGCTGACAGGATTATTTCATAAGAACGATGGCTATCAGATGCCTTTGGTTCTGAACCCCATGAGAAATAATGGTATCATTCATGCTCCCAAAGAGAACAATCTTGCCAAAGAGAGAATTATGTCCATGCTCTTTTACAGAGATAAGCGAAATCTTAATGAAATTGACCGCTACCCATTTAGAATCATCAATCGTGACCATGTAATCGTGGGATTAGCACTGAATCCACTAACGGATGAGGAAACAAGATGGACAAAGGAATGGATGGTCGGAAAAGGATTATTTGGAAAGCGAAGCCGGTTATATACAGAATACGAAGAGATTGAGAATGAGATACTGGACTATCTTCAAGACATGGTGGGTATTGACAGGGAAGGCTACAAGCATCCGCTGGCTTGTAGATACCTTGTGTACAAGACAATCAAGATAGGGCTGACTTACAAGAAATACAATAAAATAATAAGCAATCTACGGAAGGAGAATCGAAGCATTGATTTATTACACAAGCATTTGGACGAACTGATAAACGATCAGTCGCATATCACTGTGAAATTCCGCCGAACATTGATGTTTCTTATTATTGGGATGTACAATGCTGAACAGATATATCATTTAAGAGATATTCAGAATCAAGCAGAAAGATATATCAACGATAATAATCAATTAGATGTTCTTCCTCATCGTGACTTGGTGAATTTCCTACCGCCTCCTGTCTTTGATATTGAATTTAGAATAGTACGAAGAGAACAGATTGATCAAAATGGGGAGTATAACGATAGAAACATAATTCCTTTTTGGAATCTTAGTTCTGGAGAACGTCAGGTGGCATACGTTATAAGCAATTTCGTGTATCATCTTGTTAACATCAACTCTGTTCATACTATAGAGGAAGAGAATGTAGCAGGTCTGCCTCTGCTGAAATACAAATATGTGAACGTCGTGTTTGACGAGATAGAACTGTATTTCCATCCAGATTTGCAGAGGCGTTTTCTGTCTCTGATTATCTCCGCACTGCGGAATATTCATATTGAGCACATTGAGGGCATCAACCTGTTGATGGTGACTCATTCGCCATTCGTGTTGAGCGATATCCCAAGAAGTAATGTGCTGGTATTGTCCAAGCATAGGGAAATAACCGGAGAAACATTCTGTGCCAACATCCATGATATGCTGGGACAGAGTTTCTTTATGGAATATTCCATGGGGCAAATCGCTCAAGAAGAGATAGAAGAAATATTCAGCCGATACAATAGGAATCAGCCAGTCAGTGCAAGTGATTGGAAACGATATACGTATGTGGCAAGTATTGTGGGGGACGAGTATTTGCATTCTACCCTTAAACGAGTGATGAAAAAACTTGAACGCCAATTAGAAAGGAGGAATGAAGAATGATAAAGATGAATTATGGCGACGTCAAGCATCAGAAAAAACTTGAGGGCACATTTGTGGCATTGCTGGACAATGCTGATGAAAGGCAGAAGAAATGGGTTAAGCTCAGAAAGCAGTTATACCAATTGAAGAACGAGTTCAAGAAACTTTTGCCTACTCAATTACACAAACTGATGACATTACCCTATACAGGGCTTGCTGAAATCTATGATACTTATGTCGCATTAAGACTTGACGAAAAAGATCGTTTACATTTGGCATTAAAGGAGTTGTTCAGCTATACAAAAGATAAAGGGGGAAGGTTCAATGCCTTAAGCGATTCCATCATAGACTTTTTTAAAGATAAAAACAATGGTTTTGAGATTCACACCTGCTATTATTGCAATATGACATATATTAACTATTTCCAATATGAGGAAGTTAAGAAAAATGGGAGAAAGACAGGAAAAAGAACCCAATTCGACTTAGACCATGTACTTGACAAAGGAAGATGCCCTCTCGTCGCTTTAAGTTTATACAATCTTGTCCCCGCATGTCCAACATGCAATGGTCCTCATATCAAGGGAAAGCGTGTGATGAATGTTACTTTAAACCAACGTCAAAAACTAAGCCCGACATCCAATTTATACGACTTTGATAACCAAATAAAAATCTGGCTTCGTCCCAAAACAGAGAAAATACCTAATACAGACTTTCTAAAGCATTTGGATGACTATGAACTTGATTTTGATACTTTGTCAGATGCTGACTATGATAAAGAAATAAATTTTCTCTATCTAAGAGAACGGTACAACTATCATAAATGTGAGGCTCTTAGATTGGCGGATTTAAAAGCAAAATACACACCATCAAAAATAAAAGAGATGGCAAGGATTATCTGTAATACAGGGAAAGAAGAACAGAATGAGCCGACACATATAGCCAATGTGATAACAGAACAAATAAGAAGAGATATCTTCGGTCTGGATTTTTCAAACGAGCATCACCGCGCCTTCCACAAACTACGCAAAGATATATTGGACTTTAAAGATGAAGAATAAAAACAGAGAAAAAGTCGTGATTTGATACGCTGTTATGCAATAGTGCTTAATAAAATTACTAGTCAACTCTTTAAAAGGTGTCGCAATATGTCTTCTCTGTTTTTTTTCTTTGAATAGTTTGGTTATAAAATTCCCATATATACCATATTCTACATAACTATTTAATAATGAGAAGATGTTTGTTCTTGAAAAAATCATTGCCGACAAGAATAGATTGTCGGTTTCAATTATTATTTGTATCAATCTCTTTGAAAGAGTTGAAAAGAGGACGGGGAGCACATACATGATAGCCGGATATGGCGGAGAAACCTGCTAAATATCAGTGATATTATTTCCTCATGCATGATTGCCACTGACGTAAACAGGACGAAACATGGAAATGAATATTCAACGTTTGACTACAACCTTATATTATGGGCGGCGAATATATGTACGTAAAATGAAACGCCTTTATTACAAAGATACGTTTCTTCAAAATGAGGAAATGGTGGGCATAAATATCCAGTAATACAAATAAGTTCTATTCTGAAATCCGATTTTCTCAATTTTTCTGAGGCATAAGTTTTGGTAATGAAGGAGAAAAACATTATATTTGCAAATGTGATAAAGCGTTCTTTTAATAGATGCAAAATATTACAAAATATGGAAGCTCGCTGGTTTCTAAATCGTTACCTGTTAATTAGAAATACTTTGTAACACGTTGTGTTTTAGCAAGAAAGGAAAACTGAAATGCCTTGCGGTGTATGTGGTAATGTTGCCGATTCCCAATTCTTCACCTATCAACTTCATACGCTTGTTTATTCGTTTTACTACATCACGAGTTATGGCTTTAGCTTCAATTGCCGTTTCATTCCCTTTCATATATGGAAATATATAATTGTCAGGTAGAGGCTTATTTCCCCATTTATCAATGACAGCCTGCATTTGTACTGAAATAGTTGCTCGTATCTCTTTTCTGTTTTTTGTTGTGCGCTCTGTTTTCTGCCTTACAAAGCATATCTCACCGTCCACAATATCCGAGAACTTTAGTTTCAGCATGTCTGTCGGATTGATACCGTTACACAAGTAAATGAATATCCAAAGGTCTTTATACCTATTAGTCGTTTCATTTCCGCTCTTATAATCGAAAATAGCTTTCAACTGTTTCTTTGTCAAGCCTTTCTTTCTTCCAATACCGGTCTTTATCTCAAACAAGCCTTTTCCAAATGGGTATTGCGACTCTTTGATAACTCCGGCTCTCTTTGCTTCATTCATCAAAGTACGAATATTCCTCATGTGCATACCGATTGTAGAAACGCTTCTTGTCTTTGACCAAAGTTTCTCACATTTCTGCAACCATTCAACAGTAATGGCACTGAACGGAATATCTTTTCCTCCAACTTCTTCAACCATAACTAAAGTACATTTGAAGAATTGCATTGTTCCGATTCTATCTTCGCTTTTCAATTCCTCAATTTTTGCTCTTATGACACTATTTAGAGTGTCTCCGGTTGCCTTTCCCAAACGTAAATTAAGCGTATTGAAAGAGAATATTCCCTTTTCTGCCAGTGCTTCAACATTCATCCGGACTAAAGAAAAACAGCTTTCAATGGCTTGTTTGATTTTTCTGTATTCAAACGATTTACTGCCCGGCAGCTTGTTCCATTCTTCTTTTGTCATACAAATGCCAATGGAATCATATTTTGGCCTCTTCTGATAATAACCCTTGATTTTAACAGGATATTTACCCTCCTTGTTGATTGTACGTGCACCCAGTACCGTAGAAACTACGACACCATCTTTAGAATAATTGAACATGATTTTTAGTAATTACATGCAAGTGGAATTGCTTGCAATAATCTATATATCTATTTTTTGAGGGAAATATAGACGGGTTTGAAACGTTTTGAAGCCTTTTGAATAGTTTAGATATTTTCTTCAAGAGGTTTAAGCAAAGATGCAAATTATATGATATAATACTACACTTTTTATCAAAGAAACTAAATTCTTATTTTCAAGAAATAGAAAATCAATATCCTCTCAATAATTCGTACATTAATGATTTGAAAAAGCGTTTATAAATAAACAATATGTCTTTTCTATCGTTTATTTAATGTATAATACAATACTGTATAATTATCAAATTTGATAATTTATACCATGAAATTTGTTATCACAAAAAATAAAATTCTTATCTTTGCAGAAAGATAATGAAATTGCATGAATATCTATACAGAAGATGAAGCATTAATAGAGTTGTTGGAAGTGGGTTGCACCAATGACAAAAGATACAAAAGACTTCCTAAGGATGTTATTAAAGGTTATATAAAAGCATATAATCATTTAAGGGCAGCCAAACGAATAGAAGATTTATTCAGAATTGGAAGTTTGCATTATGAACGGTTAAAAGGAGATTTAAAGGACTTTGAATCGGTTAGATGTACTGGACGTTGGAGGCTAATATTTAAAAGTTCTACCATAGACAGTTCATTGATAATTACAGATATAGAATTAATAGAAATATCCAACCATTATGGCGACTAAATTTAAATTAAACGATTGTGTACCTTGCATAGCAATTCATCCGGGAGAAATCATTAAGGATGAATTAGATGCAAGAGAGATGAAGCAAAAAGAATTAGCTTCATTTATGGGTATGCCTACTTCCGTACTCAATGATATAATAAAGGGGCGTCGTGCTATAACTCCTGAAGTTGCTGTTTTGTTACAGGAAATTTTAAGTATAGACGCTTCTTATTGGTTATCATTACAAAATCAATATGATATAGACAAAGCAAATATCAATACAAAAATAATAGAACGGAAAAGAAATATTGAGATTTGGAAAATCATTTCTCAATATTGTTCTATTAAATGTTTTGAGAAATTAAATATTATAGGAACTAAAATATCAGAGAATATAAAAACTATATATTCAATTTTTGGTGTTACCTCTGTTGAAGAACTAATAACATTATACTCTCAAGAGAAAGAAGTTTCTTATTTTAAGAAATCTGAGCGTTTGAAAAGTGAGCCTATAAATATTTTTTCATGGAAATACTATGTTTTTTATGAAAGTTCGAAAATTCAGTGTGATACGAAGTTTAGTAACGACAATTTAAATAATCTTATTGATGAATTAAATCATTTATTTGTTATAAATAAGGATACTATAGATACAACAAAAAAAATTCTATCACGATATGGAATTAAATTTATCATAGTGCCCAAATTTGACAAAACTCCCATTGATGGATTTTCTTTTTGGCAAGGAGAAAACCCAACTATTGTATTAACATTACGATTAAACAGAATTGACAATTATGCCTTTGCTTTATTGCATGAAATATATCATGTTTATATGCATCTTTTCAACAATAGAGAACAAAAATATATTTCCATCGAAGGAGCTGAAATAAATAAATGTGAAGAAGAAGCAAATAAATTCGCCAAGTATTCTTTAATTAGCAAAGACTTATGGAGTGCATTCTTAAAACAACATTCTATGATTTCTCCACATGCAATGCAAATGAAAATAAAACAATTTGCTCATCAACATAATATCAATGAAGCTATTGTTTTAGGATTTTATCAACACGATATTAATTTGTACTCTATTAAAAGTTCAATATCAAGAGAAATAAAATAGTCCAATTATATGTACCGTGCAAATCTAATTGCACGCAATTTGCACGCATCTTCAGAAAATAGAAGAAAACAAGAAAGATTATTTGAAAAAGAAATACTACCTTTAGGCTTGAAAATCAAGGAGTATGAACCTGAAAAGAAATGAAGAGCAAATTACTGAAAATCAATTATTTGCGACTCATAATCTGGAGGTCCCTGGTTCAAGCCCAGGCTGGTCCACAAATAAAAAAGGCTGATTCCTAAGGGAATACAGCCTTTTTTATTTGTAAACTCTCCAGGTATAAATCCGTTGCTTTAGATAACATTGGAATTTAATCAAGGTAGTTGTTGGCTTCAGAATTTACACAGAGATAATTAATGTATTGATAACGAGGTAGCTTTACATTTGTTGCTCTTGTTATAGGAATCATGAACAGAATTTCTTTCTCTTAGTATAAAATCATGAGCACATTATA
>ERZ1673694.194-NODE-194-length-43637-cov-18.323918_pt1 | contig 43637 bp, 51 predicted proteins | sample MGYA00580224_ERZ1673694 | MGnify/ENA primary metagenome ERZ1673694 (study PRJEB41218, sample SAMN15661778) | gut metagenome | host: Homo sapiens | place: Canada: London | collected 2015-08-20/2019-03-30 | study: EMG produced TPA metagenomics assembly of...
ATATCGCGGGATGGAGCAGTTGGCAGCTCGTCGGGCTCATAACCCGAAGGTCGGAGGTTCGAGTCCTCCTCCCGCTACTTAAAGGCCGATAACAAACTGTAATATAGTTAGTTACGGCCTTTTTTCTAAAATAACCGGGACAATTCCGGGACAAAATATTTGTCTGAATTGGCTTGAAAATCAACATTCTACATTTTTGCGTCGAGTCGCTGACCGCGAAAATGTAAAAAAAATGTTGTCTGTAAAAACTGCGCGAAATTCTGCGTTAAACGAGATCCTCTCGTACACCTATCCCCGTTTGCATACGGGCGTTTGCTGGTTTATCAGTTTTTACGCCTTCGACCCAGCAAAGGGCGAAATGCGTCGAAAGCGGATAAAAATCAATTCCGTCGGGACGGCCTCCCAGAAACGGCAATATGCCGCGCAGGTATGTCACCGGCTGTCTGCAAAGCTGGAAGCTGGCTGGAATCCTTGGATAGAAGCGGATGCCGACCGCTCCTACAAACTATTTTCTGACGCGCTAATTCATTATCGAAATTACATCACCAAACTCTTGAATGACGGAGTACACCGGGCATCTACGCACCACGACTATATCTGTTTTGCTCGCATAATGGAAGAATGGAACGATAATCAGCGGGTGTCTATACGGTATGTTTATCAATTCGACCGGGCTTTCTGTGTCCGTTTTCTGGATTATGTCTATATCGAACGGGAGAATTCGCCACGCACACGCAACAATTATTTGGCTTTCCTTCGGTCGTTCAGCGCCTTTTTGGTGCAACATCTGTATATCAAAGAAAAACCGACGGATGGGTTGGTCAGTATTGGCAAGGCTTTGCTCAAGAAAGAACGTAAGGTTATTGCTGTGGATGATATGCAACGCCTGCATGATTGGCTTCAGGTGAATAACCGCCACTTCCTTTTGGTTTGCTACTTTCTGCACTACATGCTTATTCGTCCGAAGGAGATTGCCAAACTCCGACTGTGTGATATATCCGTCAGTAAACAGACGGTCTATATTGACGATACAATCTCGAAAAACAAGCGTTCGGCATGTGTTACTATACCCCAGAAAATTATTGAGTTGATGGCCGAACTTGGGTATTTTGACGCTCCAAGTACCTACTATATTTTTTCCAAGGATTTCAGACCGGGGCCGGAATGGGTAAACGAAAAGACTTACCGCGACTTTTGGAGCAGGAAAATCCGCCCTGCTCTCCACTTTCCCAAAGAGTACAAATTTTATAGTCTGAAGGATACCGGAATTACCGCGATGCTCCGTGCTGGGTATGATACCCTTTCGGTTAAAGAACAGGCGCGGCACTCGTCGCTATTGATGACCGATGTATATACGCCGCAGGATATTCGGGATGCAAATCCGCTTTTATTGAATTATCAGGGCGTCTTGTAACAAAATCCCATCGGATATCGATGGAGATTTGTGTGTGTAATGTCATTTGAAATATTTGTCTTTGAGTTCGACCAACTTGTCCCAATAGGTGACTATCAGTCCATCCACGTGGTAGTGGTATTCCCCGGCGTAGTCCGGCACGCCTCCGAGTCGATTTGCCGACCTCTCGGTGTAAAAGTGGTAGTAGTTCGCTGCGCGGCGGGAAAAAGCATCGGACACCGCTCTTCCCAAAACTATCGACCTGCTGGGCGCGGCACACGTGGGCAACACTGGCTACAGAACTCGACATCCCGGATGAAACAATATCCCTTGCCTTGGGGCATTCATCCGGGAACCGGGTGACGAATATTTATATCAATCGCAATCAGAAAAAAGTGGATGCTGCCCACCGTAAACTGATCGACTATATTTTACAAAAATGAAACCTATAAAGAAGCCCTTCACTCGAAGTGAGGGGCTTTATTATTTATCTTCGCTTTGTTACAACCTGCAATGCATTCAATTTGATATTCCCATCGGTTTTTGGAGCGTTATCGACGTACACAACCCAATTAATATCCTGAGTGGCAATTGTAAGATTATCGGCTAAATCAATACGAAGAGGTGTACCATAGCATTTAGGCAAAACTGGTTCGTAACGCGATGGCCCGTATTTTGGGACTTTGGCCGTCTGTCCCATCGGAGACGGGGTTTCATCAAGTATATCACGCACCGTATTAGTTCCACACACCTGTATTGGATCATCCACACCACACACCAACATCCCATCATCAGTATACTTTGCCGGAAATTTTAGTACACTCGCGGGTAAGGAAACGAAATATTTGATATAATTTGCATATACAGTTCCTTTATTATATGGACGTATTATCAAGTAATACTGCTCATGATCTACATGTTCTTGATACGGCGTAGGTACCAAACACTCATAAGATGGTGCTACTTCTATAGTTTTCGTCGTGGTTGATATTTCTCGGATTAACTGAATATTCAATTCGATATCGGGATATTTGGATCTATTCATTACATCCCGTATCTCGTAATCTTCCATTGCTTCAATAGTAGCATTTCTTCGTTTATGATATAGATGTGTCAGTTTATTTTGGTGTGCGGTTGTACTTTGAGGTATTTTAACAACATATATAACACCATCTGCATTTACTGGAATCGTCGTTATTTCAATGCCCTCTATCTTCGGTTGAATGTTTGCCGAAATAATTTGGCTCAAAGAATCTTTAGATATTTCAGTATTCGGAATTGGAACAATGTCTTGGGGAACCGAACGACCATTTATATTTTTTGCACCAACACCATAGACAATAATTCCCCCATTTGCATTGGCCATAGCACTAACATCTTTAGCTAATTCCGCTTTCCAATCCTTACCGGGAGTTAATACTTTGACCTTCCTTTTATATTCTAACTCCGTGGATTCTTCGACTTCATTTGTAACCAAGTTATATATATCCTCAAGTGTTTTGGGTACATCCATATAATAAAAATATTAAACTTTTTATGCAAGATATAAAAAAAAGCGCACGTTCGTGCGCTTTGTCTGTTGTTAAAATGTTTTGTCATTTGAAATATTTGTTCTTGAGTTCGACCAGCTTGTCCCAATACGTGACTATCAGTCCGTCCATGTGGTAGTGGTATTCCCCGGCGTAGTCGGGTACGCCACCGAGCTGATTTGCCGACCTCTCGGTGTAAAAGTGGTAGTAGTTCGCCGCCCGGCAGAAAAGGCAATGCAGGCCGCTCGGAATCGCGAATACGGGCAGCCATAGCCAACCCCAGCGCCGCGACTGCCGGACATGGCCGAACTCATGGTCGTAGACCGGTTCCCGGTCGATGTTCCCCGGTGCGATAAAAGCGTACCGCCCAAGCGTCATGCCGCCCCGCACATGCTTCGTCGCATAGAACACCGCCCCGCGTTGCTCGGTGATTTTCACGCGGTCGAAGCAAAATGCCAAGTACGCGAGGCCGATCAGGTTCTGCGGGAGCTGCCACAGGTAGAGTAGTACCGCCCATGTTGTTTTCAGAAATTTTTTCATCGGTTTCGTTTTTTAAGTTCGATATAATCGGTGTAGACGATCCGTGTGTGCGGGTTCGACGACATGACCTCCTGCCGTATCGCTTTGGTTCCCCATCGGATGAAGAGGAAGCGCCGTGGCACCCGGTGTACGACCTGCCGGAGCGTGTCGGTGCTTTCGACGCGGCATGCGACCGAGTCGCACTCGATCGACCCTTCGACCGTCACCCACGGATCTCGCCAGCGGAATGTCCGCATCGAGTCGATAATGACCGCCCCGGCCGGGGTCTCGCGGACGACGGCCGTGTCCCGGAGTTTCGCCCGCAGCTCTACGATGGTCGCCGTCGCGGTCTTGGCCGTTGATTCCACCCGGCGGAGCTTGATACCGAGGTCGCGGATGCACTCGGCATCTGCCGCCCGGAGCCGCTCCAGTTCCGAGACGCGGAGATTCAGCACCATGTTCGACGCGGCGGCCTTGCCTGCCTTTGTCCGGTAGATTTCGACATCGGACATCAGCGCGGTCTGGTTCGATTCCAAGCGACGGCGCTCGCGTTTCTCCGAGCGGAGCCGTGCACTTTGCACCCACAACAGGCCGCCCGCTATAAGCAGGGCTGTGAGCAGGAAGCGCTTCATGCCTTTTCGAGCGTTTTGGAGATTTTGAGAATCAGCCCCGCATAATCCGCCGGCTTGGCCGTGCAGTAGCCGCAGGCCGCAACCCGGTAGGCGAACTGGTACACGTCGTTCTTGTACGGCATCGCGGGAGCATAGCGTTCGGTCAGCAGAATTCGGGAGTGGTCGGTCAGGCAGTCCCGGACAGAGGGATAATCGCGGAAGGCCCGGTCTACGACATATTTGTAGCGCCCGTCCGGCATCCGCGTAATGGAATGCACTTTGGGGAATCGGTGTCCCTGCCTGTCGTCGTCGAAGTACTCGAACGTCCGCACATATTTCACCTCCCCGCGCCACTTCTTCGAGGCTGTTATGCCGAAGAGGTTGTTTCCGATTGCGGACTTTCCCCAGCCGGTTTCGAGCGCAGCCTGCGCGGCTACGAAGAGCGGGTTCAGCCCGGTTTCCTCGCAGGAGGCCGCGATGTCCGGCCAGTAAGTTTTCTTAAATTCTTTCGGTGTCATATGCACTGATTTTTAAAAAGGCACATGGCGCGGATTCGCGTGCCCCTCTTCACGAATCAAACATATACGCCTTCCATTTCCTCGTTCCACTTGTGCCGACAGAATAGGAGAGGAAATATTGATCTCCACGCCAATCTTTCGGCCGTTCTGCATCAGGTGGTAAGTAGCTACGAAACCGTCTTTAGTTTCCGCTTTTACAATTTTGCATTCTGCGTTCATGCTAATATGGTATTAGAGTGGTTTTTACTCTTCGTCGTAAATATCCGGGTTCGGCATGAATTCAGGGCCGGGGTCTTGCCCGCCTCTGGCCGGAACGCGGGGGCTGCCGGACTGCCGACCCCCTCTCTCCATGTACTCCAGCACCGCGGCCACGATGCTCTGCGTCTCCCGGTTCTTCAACGCCGATCCGAGAACTGCCGCCGCATCTGCGATCTTGGCCTTCTCCTTATCCTCGGACTTCTCATAGACGCTCTTCAGTTCGATGAAGCCGATGAACATGGCACCCAATACCGTCAGAATCGGAATCAGCGGCAGGCGACTCCCGGTCTGCTCGTTGATCTGCCACACGGTGAGCATCTGCACCGCGTCAATTGCCGTCACCACGAAAATCAGGTTGAAATACTTGGCGATTTTCTCGACGGTCTTGCGGTAGCCGAGCGATGATCGCAGTTCCCCGCGTTTGCGGGCTTTCCGAATACCCGCCCACAGATCGAGGAAGATCACGAACAGTACGAGCAGGTAAACGATCGTGAGGATGATGAGCTGCGGACGTATCGCCGCGAAAATATGGTCTATCATAGTCCAGAAATTTCAAAAAAATGACGAGTGCGGTTTAAGTATTTACACAATCAATGAATCTGTTGTCTTTATCTCCAGCGGCCTATGGCAATCCAGTACAGGGGTTCTCCCGCAGGATTTGCTCCTGCGTTCTGCGCATAACTTTTTCGGGCAATAAAATACGATGCGGTTTTGCTGTTCACCGAAGCCGATGCAACGCCCGTTTTCGCACCGAAGGCTACCGTGGTAACGACACTGTACGGTACTGCATAAAAGGTCGTCGGGAAATAAATGGTTATGGTTCCCGTTGAGTCGCCCCCGGTGTTATAGCCCCATTGCAGCAGTAGCCCGTCCGGTGCTTTGTAGTAACCGTTGTTGGAAAACAGTTTCCCCAGCGAAACGTTCGACAAATCTTTGGCGGCCTTATCGTTCCACGTCTTTTTCTCGTCGTCGGTGGCGAACCGATGCGTAGCGTCTTGTGTTACCTGTTCGGCCGGAATATTGCCCTCGAAATTCCCCCCCCCCAGCATACGGGAGGGCGTTCCAACCCTTCACACCGTCCCCGAGCTTATGACGGCCTGTGTCGGATTCATAGACAACCTCTCCGGCGAGAAGTACGGGATTCTCCTCGGTCAGCGCGGCCGCTGTGTACATTGGATGCTGTATTCTGCCTTTCATAATTACATCTGCTTTTTTGCCTGCGCCTTGCATTGCTCGGCGTATTCGAAATATGCCGCGAACTCGTCCGGCTTGGTGTCCCGCTGGCGGAGTATCGCCAGCTCGTCGGCGACCGAATACCGCTCTCGGATGATCTGCTGTACCCGCTGTTCGTAAGTCGGCATCGGGACGCTATCGACATACTCCGTCAAAACAGGGCGGCCTTGTTCATCCTCGGTAATCAGCTTACCTGCGGCCTGCCCGTCGATCAGTTCCAGCCACCGTTCGTCGGTGATCTCTACAGCCCCGTCGATGGGTTCGTCATAAAATCCTTGTTTCCAGTATTTCATAGTTTTTTGTATTTTATTTCCAGCGGCCGATCACCAGCCAATGGACGGTTTCGGTGGTGGACGCGAGGCCCCCGTTCTTGTCGGTGAGGTTCGCCCACCGCGATTGGTAGCGTAAATATTGGGCGGTCAGTTCCACATACGACGCGGCTGTGATGACGTTGCCGTTGCCGAAATAAGCCGTCAGAAAGCATCCGAACGGCTTTGCGATGAATGCAGGACTGAAATAGTACTGATACGCCCCGCCGGGGGATATTCCCCATTGAAACATCAGCCCGTCCGGTGCTTTGTAGTAACCGTTGGACGAGAACGCTTTTGTCAGTGTTACGTTCGACAGGTCTTTGGCGGCCTTATCGCCCCACGTCTTTTTCTCGCTGTCGGTTACGAAACGGTGCGTTTCGTCCGTAGTGATCTGTGAAGCGTGAATACTGCCTGCGATTTCACCATCCGACTCGTAGGGGAGAGAGTTCCATGCGGTAACACCATCGCCGATTTTCCGCTTGTGTGTGTCGGATTCGTACACGACTTCGCCTTTGAGAAGCACCGGATTTGCGGCGGCCAGCGCGGCCGCCGTAAACATCGGGAATTGAACCCGCCCGGTTATCTTTTCAGTAGCTGCCATAGCGTCAGTTCATTCCGGGTATGGTACACTGAATGACGAACGTACTCGCCTTGAACTCGTCGATGGCCGCTTTTGCCGCCGCCTCTCCGGCCCCCTTCTCATCGTAAAGTTGGTCGAAAGTATTTCTCATGTCAGCCGCCAGTTTCAACGCCAAAACGGAGTAGTTGAGCTTGATTACGTTCGACTCCGTCACTTGGATATACTGGCCGTCGCCCGTGTAGACATCGACGAGATCCTGCACAGGCAGGTACTGCGGCGTATTGTTGTTCTGGAAGAGAAATTCGATGTACTTGTCGCCGACCTTCGCCCCGGTATAGGGCGTATTGGCCGTCGTTACGGTTTTGATCGACGACGACTTGAGTACCTGATCGAGCGGGATGTTGATCGGTACGCCGATACGGCTGCCGTTCCGCGTGAGGTAATAGGTCGCGGCGAACCCGCTCGCCGTCGGAGCTTTCTCCGTGCTGTATTCGGGCAGGGCGTCTTCCAAGACGATACGTCCCGTGTAAGGTACGGTTGCCACGGTCACGGTGCCGTCGGATTTGAACGTGATCGAGGCCGTTGCAAGAAATACGGTTCTCCAACTGTCGTCCGAAGCCATACGGATAGCATCGATCAATCCGGTGACGGCCGAAGCGGAAACCTCGGTGATGGAAACGAACCCGCTTATAGAATCCTCGACCTCCTGCGTAGTGACATTATTGGCGACGACAACGCATTTTTTGTTGGCGTTGATCGCCGCGACGATGTTTTTTGCGACCTGCCCCTGCGGGTTGAGCCCTCCGGTCGGCGGGTTCAGGTAGCCTTCGTAGTTGAAGGTAAGCACGTCCGCTTTCTCATTCCACGCTGTTTTTTCGGCATCGGTCACGAGCCGATGCGTTGCGTCGGCCGCGAGCTGGGCAAGAGAGGTGACATTACCCCAGCCGAGTGCCGCCCAAGCCTTCGTGCCGTCGCCGACCTTGAACTTCAGTGGCGAACTGCCCCGGATAAGTCCGTACTCGCCGTCGAGCAGGACGGGATTGGCCGCAGTCCATTCGGCCTCGGTGCCTGTTGTGAATTTGATGCGTGACTTGAGCAGGATTTCCTGCACTGCCGCTAATGTTTGTTTGTCTGCCATGATATTGTGTATTTAATTGTTGCTTTTCAGGTCGGCCGGGCTGTATCCGCCGAGGATCAGGCGGTCGGTTTTTTTTATATAGTCGCCCGCGGATGCCACTGCGGGGAATCTATCGTATCGTTTCCGTGTTGCGATGCCGTCAGTTTGATTTATCAGATAGTAGATTTGGTACATTTTGATTGCTCCGTCTTCTTCTGATGCTTCAAATACTCCTGTAAATAACTGATAGCCGTCGTCTGTTTTTTGAACTTGAATAACGGCTTGTTGGGGAAGAGCGACGCTTTCTTTGATATAGATGTTTGCTGCAATGCCCTTTTCGAACTTCTCCATGATCTTGAGGCATGTGGTAGGATATGCAGAACTCGTAAGGTCGATAATATCGTATGAGGCATTGATTATCGTGGCAATTACCGCCTCGCCGTAGGCTGTCTGCTTAAAATTGTCTGATGGGCCAAACCAAAGGAATAGCCCTGTTTTGGCGGGGAAGCATATGCTTTTTATCTGGTTTAAAAAATTGTCATCGGGGATTGTTAAAGTGAGTTCCCGGCGAAGCTCTCCTTTGCACATGCGTCTGCGCGATAACGGGATGAATATTTCGAGCGAATATTCATCTATTTGCCGGCAATCTTTATAAACTCCGTCAATGCGAGACGCTTTAAAGTGGGTTGCTCCATCTGTAAAATAGTCGATGGTGAAGTCGATTCCCGCGTCCGGAATTGCCGCTTTAACAAGGGTACCGTCACCTTGCCGTTCATAGAATGTTTCTATGTAAGCAAGGTCGGTAAGTATGTTCCAGCGTTTATACGATGTCATGGTGCTTGTTTTATGCAAAAATATTTGATTGCAGGGCTGTGGAAAGGACAACTTTATTCCCGTCGTATAGATGGAATTTGCCAGAAATCGGTCGGGAGTTCAGGTTCCGGAAGTTCTGCCCGGTCATAATAATTGGCTTCATCTTTTTCCGACAAATGATATTTGAAGGTGTAGCTGTTTAGGGCGGCCTCTTTGTGTTTGACTTCGTACTCCGTGACGATTATTTGTTTCCACTCCCCGTCTGCGTATAGGTAGCGATTGCAGGAGTGCAAAAATTCCTGCCATTGCCGGGCTATGCTGTTCGAACTGATATAACCGGTGTTTTGCTGCCAGATTGATGTATAGTCGTTGCTTAATTCTGTTTCGCGGCCTTGATTGATAAACGTGTCGATCTCGCCTTCTGGGAGTAATGTCGAAAGTCCGGACGCGATTATCGTGTCGAATCCGCCGAGCGAGTTTTGGAATAGGAAACAGCGGTCTCGAAAGTTGCTCGACCGCAAAACATATCGCTGGGCGAAAGGGTAGTTCTTTGCACCGGCCGCATCAGGTTCAGAGATGGAGTTCAGTCCCAGTCCGTAGATGTCGTATGCGATCGGCGTCAGTTCCTCCGAAACGCAGACATTACGCCAGAGTAGCTCGAACGAAACGTTGATCCGGACGATGCCTTCTTCGGATGCTGTGAAAATGTCCTGTGTACGCTCGATTCCTTCCGCCGTATATAGACGCGACTTGATTCGCAGAAATTGCGGATCTCGGTTGAGTTTTACCACCGATAACCATTGCGGTTGCCATACCGGCATGGTGACGATTTGCCCTTGCCAAGTCAGAAAGTTTCTGGCCCACCAATCCAGCCCTACTTTATGAGGGGCCGCGACCCCTCCGGCAATGACCTGAAAACGATATGTTTTGGTTGTTGCCGTGTCGGTCAGTGTTATGTATAAATATGTAAAATCAGTAACGCCAGTTTGCCGTGGAAATTCGTATTCCAGCAAGGTATGAACGATGTCCCGCAGGTTGATCGTTATCAAATTCTCTGCATCGTAATAGAGTGCCAGTTTGTCGCATATAGTTGCATCATCAAGTTTTACTGTCATGTAAACACAAGTCTGGGTTACATTTTTGTTCCTGATGATCATTTTCCCCAAATTCTCAGAAAACTGACAAATTTCGGGCTTCTCGATTATTTCGAAGGTATCTACCATTGGCTTGGCTTCTATTCTCGGACAAAAATATCTACATGACGCGCGGGCTGAAAGGACATTATACTTCGACTAACTCCGCGTTCGAGTGAAGGATATCGTGAGTGGTATTGCCGGTTATTTCAAGGGTTTTTATCAAATAGCGCATATTGAAGACCAACACTTTGACCCAGAGGCGCAGGTTCGCAATATCTGATGCAGTCAGGTTGAGATCGACTTTCAGCATTTCCTTGTCCCGGGCAAGCCATTCCGCGTATGGCTTGTGAAATCTGTTGTACAATCCATTTTCCCCGCCAATTTCAAGAGAATATTCGCTCCGGTCTTCAGTGCCAGCAGAAAGGTCGGGGATGCCTCCTTCGAAATAATATCCTTTATCCGAAAAATTATTTTTAACCAGCAAGCCGATATAAACCTCTGATGGGCGACTACCGCCTGCAGTTGGGAATTCTACAACAGGCGTTACTGCATTCAGAGGAACTACTTCCTCGATCGAACCGTCTGCATGGACAGTCTTGGTCGTATATACGCCTACCGGAACACATTTCGGGCATGTGAAATCAATCGAGCAATCGTAGGTTTGCTCTTCCGAGTCGGCTTCGGGTTCCATTTTCGTAAACCCGGCTTGATGTACGATATCCAGAGTGGCTATTGGGGTTGTGTATTTGTTCCATGTAGTGCCACGCCCAGAGTGATAAAGCAGTGCGTCGATTTTTTTACCTGAATAGATATCCCCGGTTTGGGCCAGTTTGATATTTTTATAGTCGGGAGACACTCTGTATTTGTTGATGACGTCCTGCAGGGAATAGCTTTCGATAATCTCATCGGTCGGCTCTTGGCCCAAATCCTCTTCGTAGGACTTGGTGTAGTTATCATCTTCGTTACGGAATGCAAGGGTGTATCCTTTCTTTTCATAGGTGGGTAGCGAGTAGTTGTCGCTGACTTTGGCTGTCCAGTCTACAAATTTACTACTTGCGAGAATCGACTTGTTACTCATCAGAAGATATTTCTTTCCGGAAAGGAATAACGTGCAGCAAGGTATTTTGAGTAGATTGATAAGAAAGTCGCTCAAATCCATGTCAGGCATCGAGTCGGCAAGATTGAGCGTACATTGGGTAGGATATAACCCCGGCCGGGCACCGGGCGATGTATCTTTTACCCCGTATCGGTTGTCGTATTCGGAACTTTTGTAAAGTCCGAGGATCGCTAATATATTGAGGAGTTTTTCGAGTTCCGGTTCCCCCAGCTCTAACTCCGGAAGGATTTTGTCGAGGATATAGCGTACCTTGATCGCCGGGACAACATAAGGGCGGGTGGTGTAAAGCCAGTTCGCATATTTATCGACCGTTGAGCATTCTGCTTTCGTCGGCCCCGACGTCACATACTCGATCGAGGCGCTCATTGCCTTGCGCATAATCTGGGGCAGGCCGAATTCGTCATATAGTCCTTTACGGGCGTTTTCTACCATCGTCGAGAACTTGATGTCCTCAAATCCGGAGAATGGGATGTCGGTCAACTTTCCTGTGACGATATGGTCGAATTCGGCCCCGACGAATGAGTATTGCAAGGATTTATCGGAATAGTCGTCATATTTCAGTTCGCCCTGAAATGCGACTATGCCATTGAATAACGCTTCGCAGGATGCGGTCTTGCGTGACGGCCGTCGCCGGATGCCGGGTGTGAATCCGAAAAATTTGCAGTTTTTCGGCGACAGCTTAAATTCGACATTCGTGGAAACGGCCACTGGTACCCTGTCATCTTCAAAGATCGGATTGTCCAGCGTAAATGTCACATCCTGATCAGGCTGTACATCGAGGATTATACCCTCGGATCGGAATTGTATCATTGTTTTTTGCCTCCAATTTGCCCGCGTTCCCGCGTGCGGTTGTACTCTTTCATTTTCGCAACGATCCCGTTCTCGCCCAGCATTGTCACGTAGGCAAGGATCGGATTCTTCAGCATGTCGCATAACCGATCGACGGCCGCTATGAATTTACCGGCCGTGCCTGCGTCCAAAGAGGAAAGCCCCGTGTCTGTTGTGTCGAATGACGGGATATCTCCGGTTGGGCCGCCGGATACGAATCCGGGTACCGGTGTATTTTGCCGGTATACGGCATTGAAATCGAAGCTGCCGAGTGTTCCCTGCCGGCGGGCCGCTTCGATCGTGTTCAGTACGGGAATCAACGAAGGGTTATCCATCGCGGAAGCCGGGACGACATATTCTTTTCCGTTTTCCGATACCAATACAGTCGGCGATGAGATAAAGCCCCGTTTATCCGGAGAATAACGGGCATTGAATTTTTTGCCGTCCTGCATCCGCTCAATGACTTGACCGCCTTCTTCGGCACCAGTCGTTATTGGGGTTGATGCAATCATAGCGATTTGTGCAGCACCCATTGCAGCGGTAATTGCGGCCATAATATAACCAGCAGGTGGTGCTACTGTTAAAGCTGCCGTAACGCCCAGAGCCGTATTTACTATAGCGTTAGTAAGGCTCATGGCCTTTTGTCGTTTCGCCTGCTTGAGTTGTAATTCCTCTTGTTTGGCTTCGAGATCTGCGGCCATTCGATCCTCCTCTGCTTGGGCTTGCTCTTCGGTCATCAGTCCGGCTTTGACACGCTTCTCGTTGGCTTTTTTCTTCTTATCCTGATTTTTCTGATATTTCTTTAATTCAGCATTCTCCTTTTTGGTCATCATGTTATCGTAGGTAGTATATACCTGTAGTGCCGTTTCTGTAGCTGCGCCAATCGCAGTCATGGCGGCATGTACGGCTTGCAACGCTTCTTCGGTAGAAGCAGCTCCGTTCTTCAGCACATCAAAAAATTTCATCCAGTCCGATTGTGGGAGGCCCATGAACGTCGAGTCATTGCCCGCAAAGGAGAATGTTTTCTGCTGCCCGTCGCCGAAAACTTCCAGTACGCCGATGATCGCTGTCCTGACATCTTCGAAACGATTGACGAGATTTTGCTTCTCTTGAGCCGAGAGAAGTTGCGTATCGAGTTGGATGCCGTCGAACATTCCGGACTCGATGAGCGTTTTTAATTGCGCAGAGAGTTGAGTCAGGTGTTCGAGTTCTAACCGGGACTCTTCTTCCGCTTGGGTTTTCCGTAGCTGTTTGCGTTCAGTGGCCGAACCTTGGAAGTCGAGGAGTTCCTGCTTGTGACGGTTTTTGAGTTGTTTCTTTTGCAGCTCATAGGTTTCCTCTTCCCTTTTCAGTCGGTCATCAATTTCGTCGAGTCGGATTTTAGTGATGTTGCGCTGATGGGCTTTCTCCAGAGCCTCCAGTGCCGCGGCGTTGCCTGCGTACTTCTTTTTTTTCAGTTCGTAGTCAGCGTTTTCCCGCTTGATCCTATCGGTTTCCGATTGCTGAAGAAGTTTGTTTATCTCCTCTTCTTTGGCTGCGGCCGCCTTCTTCTGTTCAAGTCGTTTGTCGGCGAGTTGGTTCTGGATTTTGAGCCGAGCAGCACCTTCATCGATATTTTTCGCAAGGCGTTTTTCCAATGCTGAGATTTCCAGTTTCAGCAGCTCCTCGTTGAATTGGGACGCAGATACAATTTCTCCGTTCTGGTATTTCTCCTTGAGTTTCAGTTTTGCGGTCAGAAACTCTTTATCTTTTTCGAGCGACCATTTGCCTGTATCGTCCGGGCCGGTGGGCGTTGTGTTTGTGGTCGTGGTGGTGTTCAAACTGAGAGGCGTGCCGACCTTACCGTAAATGGTGTCCAGCATCGAGAGGGCCTGTTGGCCTTCGGTCACGGTGTTGCGTAATTCTGTGGTGATTTCTTGTAAGGCAATATTCCGGCCTGCAGGATTCCATGCCGAACCGGTGAGGTTCAGTCCCAGATTTCGTAATTCCATGTTAAGGTCGGAAACTGCCTGACTTTGTTTCGCAGAATCGTTTCCGGCCGCTTTTATCTTGCCCGTGAAATCGACGACAGCGGCGGCGATCAATCTCTGCTTATCGGCGGTGAGCGACGATTCGTCGCCCCATTTTTTATATTTGCTCGTGATTTCGTCGATCGCCTTTTTCGTAGCAGTCATCTCATCGTTGGCGATGCGTTCTGCTTCCTGCTGGCGGAATTTGAGTTTGATATTTTTTTCCAATTCGGTGTTTACCGACTGAAGCGCGATGGCGATTTCCTCGTTGGTACTTTTCTCGGTGAGCAGGTGCGGAAGGTAGTTGCCGTACCTTTCATTGATAATTTTGATCGCTTCGGCCCGGGCGCGGCTCCCGGAGGCGGCGCGGGTCGCGGCCTCCTGCAATTCGTTGAGCTTTCGTTTCTCATTGTCGATTTCGACCGCGGCTTCGGCGGCCATGTTCTTGACCTGCTTGTGGGTTTTGAATATTTTGTCGCTGAACAGGGTTACCGCACCGATGGCGACTGAAATTGCAGTCACAATCCAACCCCACGGCCCGGCTTTGATGACGTTGTTGAATATCTGTGTAACCAGCGTTGCCTGCTTCGTAATGGCGATATACGCAATATGAGCTGCTCGGTAAATCACCATCGCCTTGTGTGCAGCTAACATTATGGTTTTGTAGGCTGCGACGGCTGTAATGATTGGGATGATCGCTCCTTTTGTTAGGTATAGGAATTTCACAAGCCCCGTCAGCGCCTTCAGAAAGGTTACGGTGATCGAGGTTGTCGAGGTGAATGCCGGATTCAGTGTTTCACCGAGGATTACAGCCTGCTCATGGAGCGCTTTCTTCTGCTTTTCGTATTGGGCCGTGGCACTTTCGTTTTTGGTGTTGAACTCTTCGATGACAGACGTGCCGGTTTCGAACGCGCGGTTGGCAATTTCCTGCTGCCGACGTAATTCGTCGGTATTGGCCGCCAATACACCCAGCACCTGCACGCTACGTTGGCCGTCGAGTTTCATCGAGTTCAGGGCGTTCACGATCGATTGCATACCTTGACCGGACTTACCCATACCCTCCAGAACGCGGATAAATGCCTCGTTCATGTCTTCGCCCATGAGCTTCTGGAATTCGCCGAGGCTCATCTTGGCAATTTTGGCAAAGACCTCTGTCCGCTTGTACATGGCGGTAATTACCTGTCCGTAGGAGGTGCCTGCCGTTTCGGCCTGCTGCCCCAATTTGTCGAGTGTGCCGGCGAGGCCGAGGACGGACTGAATCGAGATATTTACATTCGGTGCCGTACCGGCCGCCCTCTTTGCGAAATCAACGACAAACCCCTCGGCCGCGGTGGAGGCCATGCCGATTTCGTTGATTGCCGAGCCGACCTTGAGCATACTCTGCTCGATGCCGTATTGTTCTCGGAGGTGGAAAATATCGACGAGTTTTCCGATCTGCTGGATGGCCGCTTCGACATTTCCGCCGAGGTCACGAGCCAGCGAAACCCCGATTTTGTCGCCGGCGCGGGCAAATTCGAGCAGGTTTTGTTTACCTTCGATACCGAGTTTACCCGCGACGCGCACAATGTCGAGCAGTGAGTTCTGTGTGGTTCGGGTGTCTATCTTCTTCAGTTCTTCCGAAACTTCGCGGATCTCCGTTTTTGTTGTTGAAGTGGTCTTCTGGGCATCGGTCAGAGCTTCGTCATACTCCAGAAAGGCGGCACGGGCTTTCTTGGTGCCCATGACTGCGAACGACATCGAGGCAAATCCGGCTGTGATCGCGCCGAAGAACTTGCTGAACCCGCCGGCCATCCGTTGCACGACGTTCCCCGTGTCGCGTGCCGAACCTTTGAGTGCCTTGATGCGGACATCGACCTGACGCAATTCCATGCGGAGCTTCTCCCATTGTTCTGTATGGGGAACGGCATTGCGGAAAGCGTTCATCGTCGCTCTATGATGCTGCTGCAATTCCCGCAACGTCATCTTTTCGAGCGACTGCTGACGGATCAGGTTCTGTAAACGGGTCTTTTGATCATCCAGTGCTTTGCTCTGTTTGTCGATCTCAGCCGTAAGCGCACGATATTCCGGGGTGTTCTTCTTCCCCTGAGCTTCCAGTTGTTTCTGGGAAGCGATAAGTGCATCAAGAGCGATCTTTCCATCGTGGGTGGATCGTTTGAGGTCTTCGATACTTTTGCGCCCGGCGTCGCCGTTGATGATGATATTGAGCCTTAAATCTTCATCCCGAAGTGCTTTTGCCATATTTCTAATCCGTCAGTTGTTGCTTGATTTCTGCAACAACATCGTCGGTCAGGCCGTACATCAACCGGGAAGCAATCGACTCGTAGTGTCCGTAAGCGAAACGGGTGTGAATCTTGCGGGCACGCCGGACGAGCTTGGAACCATAGCGCAGAACCCGCATGTCGAGGAAACGTTCCTCGATTGTGTGCTGATAGGTCATTGTCGCCGACATCTCGCCTTGTTCGGAAACAGACATCGAACGCTCATTGACCAGTCGGCCGGTGCGGGTACAAAGTTTCGTTGCCAACACCGTATTCTGGTTCTTCAGCCATCGGTTCGACTCGTCGAGCAAAGTGCGCCGTATGTACTCTCCTTTGACAGTCATTTGTTGCAGTTTGCAACAAAAGTAGCCGCTCGAAGGCGGCTACAAAGGACAGGGATATGTGAGCAAAAAAGTTACTTTTTCACCTTCGGCGAAGATGAAAGATAGCTGGCCAGCAGCCACGCGAAAAGTAAACCTATGCCTATTGCTCCGAACATATCAGATCGAGATTTGTGTTAATTTATGTCCGAGGTCGTGCAATGCGGCCTCGATTTCCTTCGCACGTTTTTCCGAGGGCTTGGAGTACCCGCATATATACTTTGCAAGCAGGGTCTCATTGATACCCATGCGGCGGGCCATCTGGCGGACATTGATCTCCGGGAACTGGGCGAACGCCATTGCGACCCGGTTGTCCGATGTTTCCGCCGGCTGGTCGAAAAAGCCCTCGAAACTTAAATCTTCGTCCAGTTCGGGCCAATGAATACCCGACCGGGATAATTCGTATTTCATGCGCTGCTCATCGCTTGCCCGTGCCAGACGGGGGAAAGCGCGGAGAAGCAGACTGCCCGTTCGGCCGTCGTCGGTCGTCAGGAAAATCCGACCATTTTCGAACCATATCTTTTGCGCTTTCATATTCGTATTATTTATCGAAAAACTCCTTCCACCGTTCAATAATCACCTCTTTGTTCTCTTCTATCCCCATGAGGGCGTGTTTTAACTCCCGTGGCTTCAGACCGAAATTTTCTATCAATTTTGTCTCAGGTTCGATCATGAATTTTGCGTCACATTCTCCGTTGCTGACGTGTACGTGAACCGGTTCGTGATCGTTCGAGTAAAAAAAGAACTTCAGTCCTAAATAGTAAAAAAGTATGGGCATTGTGCAGTCGTTTGGTTTCTGGTACAAATATAGGAATAAAATTATTCCCTTGCAAATAAAAAGGAATATTTTTATTCCTACAATTATATTGCCGAAGATCAGAATTCAATCTCAATCATCCAGCCGACCCAGCTTCCGAATACTTTGTATACCGGAACCGTATTTGCAACCTTGATTGTCATACCAGCCAAACGGGGGCAGGCGTTCTGCCCCAGAGTGTCGGCCCGTAACGTTTTCAAAATCATATCGACCGTGGCGAGCATCGACAGATATTGTTCGAGTTCATCCTTATCGGTACGCTGTCCGGCCATTGCCTTTTCGAGGACGAATATGGCGGCCGGGAGTTGATCCTGATAGGAGTTCGATGTTTCTCCTGTTTGCCGTAGGGATGGATAAGAGATTACGACCTGACGGCCGTCGGCGCTCTTGAGCCGCTCGGTTCCGTGCGTGTCATCGACAACGGGGATTACCTCGTTCTCCGTTACACGCATATTGACCAGATATCGTAGTAGGTTAATGAGTTTTTGCATTGCGTTTTGCTTGCTTTACGTTGTGGTGTAGAATCTGGAATATAGTATACAGCCCCTCTTCGTCGATGTCGTTCAGCGTGCCGAGTGCCCGATCCCGTGCCAGTTCGTAGGCTACATCTGTCAATGTGAACTTCGGGCCGGCATAGTGGGCAGTTTCCTCGCTGCTGAAGATCGTGCGCATGTCGATCTGTTCCCCTGCCACAACTATCGTCCCGGTCTGGAGAAATTTGACGCAGGCGGAGAACCACATGAGGATCGTCTGTTTCTGCCACGGAGCTATCCGGCAGGCACGGCATACGTCTCGCTCAAAGGTCTCGTGACGGATGGGGACGATACGCCGGCCGGCCCGGTTGGCTTGCTTCGAAGGCTGTCGATACAGGAAAGCGATCATCCGGTCGAGAGCCGCGGGTTGCCGGGTGTTCAAGAATTCGTCGCGGGCGATCAAGGCATTCCGAAATTCCACGAGAATCAGGTCTTGCAGAGCATCGGCCGGCCCATGCAAACGATGGCCGCCGATATGGATTTCGGGCAGCGGATTCTGTATGGTGTCGAATGTCGGGAGCAGGCCGTCCTCGGTGTCGGTAAACAGCCAGCCGAGGAGGTTTTCGCAAAGCAGAAAAATGTTGGCATTTTTCCGCTCGGCAGCAGCTCGATTGAGTTTTTCCCACATTACCGAGCGCCATGTCCGTTTGATATTGAGGAGAAGATAGAGGACGCGCACATGAAACTCAAGCGGAGAGATGAGACCGGATTCCATATCCCAAAGCAGGCGCATCGTAACGCGAGCCTGTTCAGGTGTCATCTCGCTCCATTTTGAGGGGATTTCCCTGCGCACGCCGATAGCGGGTATTTCGACCGTATTCATTGGACAGAAAAGAATTTGTTTCGGGGATCGTTGTCCGGTAGAAGAGAGTATTTTTCCGCAGTAGCCGATAAAGCCTCGTGAAACTCCTCAAGGGCGGTTGCCGCCTGATGATCGAGGGCTGAAAGGTAGAATTTCAACGCATCGGTGGATGGGGCCTTCCCGGCTCCCTTACCCTGAAACGAATCTGCAAATCGCTGTGAGATTCCGATCGGGAATACAGACACCGAAAGTCTCTGGACGGCTATCACCATCGCCTTCAAAGCCACAAAACGCTGTGCTGCAAAAGCTATGTCTGAACTGACGTCTGACAGAAGCGACATGTAACGCTCCCCGGCAATCGGCTTCACAAAACGTTGTTGGACTTCGAGGATGAAGGGGATTAGCGTGTAGAAGGTGTAGAACGAGCCGTCGAGCGGGTAGATGCTTTCGAATTGGTCGAGGGTACGAAGAATCGATTGTTGCTGTTGTATACGCAGCGGAGAGTCCTTCCACTCTTTGATGTCCGTTTGCTCAAGGAAGAGATACAATTCGTCGAGTGTTCGGAAAAATGTATCGCGCAGAACCGCATCGTCCTTCTCGATCTGCCATGCCCACGGCAGTTTTTCGTTTTCACTGATTTTTACCTTTCGGCCGCTGTCTTCATGGCTCACGAGGTTTCGCTGGTAGAAGTGGTGCATAGCTTTGTATGCCACCGGCAACTGAACCCTCCGCACGAGCAGGTCTTCCGGGTCATCGGATGATACCTCAGGGTCATATTCGTCCGCCATGTACCGGGAGTGTGCCCGGTCGAATGTCGCTTTTCCGATCAGTTTGATAACCTCGTTTTGGGCCAGCATGATATCCTCGCTGATCCCGGTGAAGTCATTCGCCTTGTACCATGTACCGGTGAGGTTGTACAGCTCTGCGGAGCCTTTTTTCGTTTTATTGAAAATCATGACGTCAGTTTTTTATGCGGTCATTTGGGGATGTCTCGCTTTCGGTCAAAGGCTTACTGTGATAAAAGTCGAGTTGTAAATCTGTATTGGGAAAATTAAATCGAATAGCTTGGTTGATAGGTTCGAGAATGTCGTATGTTGGTTTGGCGGTGTTCGACATCATGAAGAGCTTGTAGGCGTACAGCATCTCGGAACCGGATGCGAGTTTTCCGGCAACCATGATGTTCGATAGAGATGCATGCAGACCGAGGCCGGACGTGATTGCCGAGCTGGACGCTTCCATGACTTTGAGTTGCGATTCGATGAAGTCTTTAATTTTCTGGTCGATCGCCTCTACCTTCCAGATGTTGGTTTGTTGCGAGAGCGGGTCAAAAACATCCACTGTGTGGAAGAATTTTCCGGCATTTTTGGCTCCGGACAACACCTCGGTCAGTTTGGTAAGCATGGTTGCCGTGAGTTTTCCGATTTCCTCTTCTACCTGTTTATCACTCCATGCCGGATTGTTTTTGCGGATGTACGTGCGCTTCTTCTCCCAATATCCGTCTGGAGAATGAACATGATACGCAGCGTTGAACCCGTTGTCGGTAACGTATTTGAATATGGCCGGCACTTCGGAGCCTCGCATGATCCAGCGCAGAGTTCCCCAATATTCAGGAATCGAATAGAAATCCCGTGCGAATGAATAGGACGAGTTGTAAGCTGCCGATGCGGGGTGTCTGGCCGGATTGCTGCTGTCGAAGACCGGGTAGGTTTGGATGCCGGTGTCGATGCAATCGTTCTCGAAGTTCCCGACGAAAATGTGCCTTACGTCTTCAAGACGACGGGTGTCGGCCCATTCGAGACGGGCATTTTTCGCAGATACAAACTCCAGTGCTGCGATTCGCGGCTTCTGGCCGGAGAGCCGTCCGCGGCGTTCGAGCAGTTTGATGTCAAAAAATCCTTTGAGATACAAGTAGTCGGTCATCGCCGCGTCGATGTACTTCAAATAGTCCCAATCTTTCAACCACGCCATTATTTCCCGGTCATCTTTGAATTCCTTCGTTATCTCGCCATTCTCGAAACGCAGGCTTCGCAGAAAGGGGCCTTCTCCGTACAGCAATCCCTTCTGACGAGCAAGGATACCGGGTGCGAGATTGTTTTCGTCCATAAGATCGCGGATTTGTACCGGCAGGCGGTTGTTGTTTCCGTAGGGTACGATCTTTTGTCCACCGACATACTGCGGCATATATTCCCAATTCTCCCGTTCTGCTTGCCATAGAAGAGTGTCGAGGTTGTTCGCTTGAGCCGTTGAGATCGTATAGACACAGTCATCGACCGGCAGGGCATATGAAAAATCCGAAATCTGGGTGGCTTTTCCTGTTTTATTCATTGCAAAACTACTTTTTGACCGTTAAAACTCATCAGCAACGGCTGATAAAAGCGCCGGGCTTGGCAGGTGTCGAGGTCAAGATATGCCTCGACGAATTCGGCATCTCGATGGTTCTCTTGTTTTTCACGCTTCAGCAGACGGGCATGCCGAACTTCGATCACTCCTTTGCTTGCGCGAGCCGTAGCATCGTAGGACATGAACGTAAAGCTGAAGGGAACCCCTTCAGCGGACAGACGGCGCATCTCTTTTATTGCATCCCATAAATCCATAGCACAAAAATAGATCGCGCAGGTGCGAAGCAAAGGACAAAGGCCCGGAGTGCCGGGCTGGAACGATGTTGATTGCAGAAAGTTCAGAATGAAAGTCGAAACGGCTGATTGCAGATTGAAAATGCCTGATTTTTGCTTCTTTTTTCGGGGCGTTTTTATGATATTCGATTGATATAGAGCACAGTTTATCCGGTCGGATGGAAAATGATTTTTGTTGAGAGAAATTTAAGGCCGTCCCGCCCTCTCGGCGAGTTGCGATTGCACGACCCTCGAAAAGGTGATATATGACAAAAAGCCTGCCGGGGTGGGGTTCGGGAAGGGGTATAGTTGCTTGCGGCTGGGCTGGGAGGTGTGGCTGGGGCGTAGCCGATCGCAAACCATATGCGGCCGATAAGAGAAAGGCCGACCCTTTGCAGAGGGCTGGCCCGATGTGTGTTGTAGAACTGTCAGCGTCGATAAATCATAATGTCCGTGTATCTGGAATTGTAGTTCAACTGCGCTTCCATTTCTTTCCGCACTGCGTTACGGAATGGATTCGCATTGACCTTCGCCTCGGAGATCCACTCGCATAGTTCGATGATCGAGGATTTGTTGGAGGTGAAATAGAAGTAGGATGTACTCGAAAGCAGGGTCAGCACGTCGAGATAGTCGGATAGCCGCCACCGGCATTTATATACCCCTACCTCGGTCGATAGGTAGGGCGGATCGACAAGGAATACGACACCGGGGATATTCTTGTATTGATTGAACAATTCCCGATAATCGGCATGAACAACCTCGATCCCGTCGAGATATCCTTCACAGGTGTAGTCTGATGCCCGCAGGTTATTATATAACCCAGCATTTTGAAGTTCCGCATAGTCTGTCACGTATTTGGATGAGAACAGCAGCGAAGACGAAAGTGTGATATAATCGACATAGCCGGTCTTTTCGGCCGACCGTACCGTGTCGAGTATCGTTGTTCGCATTTGAGACGTCAGTCTCTTGGCCGTTGGGTAATCACCTACGATCGAACGGATATCATAGAGTAGTGCGTTTGTGCGTTTGATATTCTCCAGACGTACATGGTAGTCGTCGAAGTCGTTGTAGATAACGCGGGCATCAGGTCGCTCCCGTTTGGTGACATGCGAGAGTAGGCCGCTGCCGCCGAAGAGATCCACGAATACCGTAGCGTGATCGAACTCCCGGAGTGCCTTGCGGAATTCGCGGATAAAGCGTTTCTTTTGGCCCATGAACGGCAGAGGGGCCGATGTGTAGTTTTTCATAGTTGAGTGAATTTTCAAGCCGCGAAGATCGCATGCAGAATTCATCCTGCAGCCGAAAATGCCGGGATCACACTGAAATATCCGTACAGTCCTTTTCAAACCGGGCGATGATCAGGTATACCTGCCGTTCGCATACTCCGTATTTTTCGGCCAATACAGCCGCTATGTAGGTCATTTTACCCCCCCCCTCGCGGAGCTTACGATAGTCTTCATAAAGATCAATGTATTTGCAATCGTCCAGTCGAATACCGACGGACGATAGGCGTCGCAGGAGTTCGCGGTTGAACGATATAACCTCATAAAGTTTCATTGCACTCTGTTTTTTATTACCTTTGTCGTCTCACCTGCATACTGAAAGCAAATGCGTCATAGACGCGACGGAAGACTATCCAGCCCTCGGTCGTGCGTCTATGGCGCATGCTTGCGTAAGTATGTAGGTGAGATGACTACTTGCGGCCGGGGGCTTTATTTGTTCCCCCAAAACAGTTTGCAGGTTTGAATATAATGGTTACCTTTGCATTGCATAGGATTGAGAAGTGAGAATTTCTCTATCCGGCGGAGATGGAGACGTCTCCGCTTTTTTTATCCGAAGGTTGGTTCGTAAATAATATCGCTCCGCGGTGATCCTTTGACGATCTGGATTAACGGCGGCGTCATCATCAGGTATTTGAAAGAGTCTGAGGGATTGGTAGATCGCATCGGCAACTCGGCGACCGGGAGATGCTCCGACCGTTTATCTTTACAGATTTTACCTTTCGAGACCCGTGTCCGAGCGTTTTCGAGCGAAGCCTTGAGCGGTTTGCACTGGTAAGCATCGATCAGCACTTGCGGCAGATATTTATTGTGCCCGGCCAGCAATTCCTGCATGAAGATATACTCGTCACCCTGCCCGATATTCCCTTGCCCTATGGACATCAACTGTACACTCCAACCCGTAGGACGCTCGTTGCTGTCGAATTCGATCGCGTGTTTGAGCTGCGACGCGGTGTCGGTACCCATTTTCCGGTAGTTGTTGCCGGCGCGGTCGTAATACAGCATCACGTATTTGTTCTTGTGGTGTGCGAAATAGGTGACGAATTTGTCTGCTAACTGCCGGATCGATTCTGGGGAAAGGGTATAAATGAACTTCAATATGCGCAGTACCCGCGGTTCCTCTTGGGCAACGCACATTGAGCACATATTACCGAAGTCCACGCCGAGCGATAGCGCCCGCTGTGGATTACAATATCGTAAGACCCGGCTATCTTCTTGCTCCAGAAGTCCGAATCGTTCGTAGGCTTCTTCATCGATGCCATCGTAGTAAAAGTGCCGTTCTCCGAGGTTGGCATAAAAACGCTCTCCGCCCTCCAGTGTCGGTTTCATCGAAAGGATCGCAGCCTTGTAGTCGCTGAACTGCTCTGCGAAGGCGTCGTCGAACCATTCGGCAGTCAGGATATCGACGTTGATGTACGATGATGCAAGCATAAAGAAGGTTGCGGTTTCTGGTAGGCGCCGCAGCTCCACCCAGCGGCTCCGCCAAAGACGCGCCGTGCGTAGTTTGTTTTTGTACTCACGTTCAGCCTCCTGTGTCCGGATTCGTTGCCATTCCAATTTTGCAGCGACGTATTCATGAAGCGCCTGATTGTATATCAGCCCTGCCTGCATGACCAGTGTCAGCCGTTCGGTATTCATTGCTGAGGCTCCTTTCAGTATCCAGTCATATTCTCCGATGTGCGATACATCGGGCATATCCGTAGTGAAGGAGTAGCCGCGGTAGAATGGAGAGTTCCCATATTGCACGCTGTATCCGCGGACGGCTTTCATCAAGTTGGCGATCTTCTCTTCTTTGAAATATTTCACCTCATCCCCGAACACATAGACATATGAGCTGCCAGCCAGTGTCGAAGGTCGGTCGAGGGAGCCGAACCGGATATTTGTACCAGTATGAAAAATGATCGTACGCTTGTAGGATACGAGACGGTTGAAGGGCTTCCAGAAATGCGGTTTGAGCCATTCGGGTAGGTGCTCTTTCTCTTTTTCAGTGTAAGTAGGGGGTTCCTTTTCGATTACGTAGTGGACACCTTCACGTAAGCCTTTGCGTTCGAGTCCCTCAAGTACACCGGGTAGGATATTCGAGGAGAGATTCGAGAAGGTGTCGGCCACCCATACCAAAGGGGCGCCCGGCATGTCGAAGATAATTTCTGCGAGGCGCTCGGTTTGGAAGTCCGTAGTCTTGGCTGAGCCGCGGCCCAAGACAGCGCGGAGCTTTCGTGGCATCAGTAACGATGCCACTTGGGCGTACAGGTTCTGATATTGTACGTCGATGCAGGGGCTGTCCCCTGCGTTAATTCTCTTCCTGTGCGACATTGATGATTTCGATAAAATCCACATCTTCGATCCCGGCTTCCATGCGTAGGCGCTTTTTTACTGCGTCTGGTGCCAGAATCGAATCGATCTGGCGCGATAGCGCGTCTCGGTTTGCCGGCGGGAGGCTCACATCCGAAGAGTCGAGGGATAGAAGGCGAATCGGTTTGACATATTGCGATGGCGGGAGCTGTTCCGGGTCGGGGTGATCGAGGCGGAGAATTTTTGCGGCCTTTGCCCGCATGTCTGCCGCCACGGCGTAGTCGGCGGCGCAGGTCGCTCTTTGGGCGACGATGCTCGACCATGCTTCGAGATCATCGGCGTATTTTTGCCGAAGCGCCTCTTTCGTTACACGCCGGTTCGAGTAGAAGAGATTCACGGCTTCATCATAAATATCGACGGCGCGGGCATAGGAGAGTTTAAAGGGCGGCTTTGTCAGGAATTTGATGACATTTCGGCGGTCGTGTTGTTTGGAGAGGGAGAATACGAGATTCAACAAGTCGATATATAGCTGTTCTTTTGCCGAGAGATCGTCTTCGCAACCTTTGTCGATGTAGTCCATGATGCGCTGGTAGGATTGCTCGTCGGTGAATCCTCCGAACACATCCAGTTTCGTCATTTCAAACGAACGGTCTCGTTGTACTTTGTAGAGCTGTGTCGTCGCCGGAATGTTTCCGGCGAGAGCTTCATCCATGAGCTTTATTTCAAGCAGGGCGCGTTTCTGCAAGAGACCACGGGCAATCAGTACGGCAACGCGGCTGTTCGGGTCGTTGTACTCCTGCATAAACTGCTCGACATTCGCGTTGATGCTCCGGGCGATATCTTCCGGCGGCCAGCCGAGTGCACCGAGATCGACCAGCATCTGCTCTTCTTCAGGCGCGAGGGTTTCACCGATGGTCTTATGGTCGGGTAGTTCGTTCATATTCTTCGATCATTTTATTGACGGCTGCAAGTTCGCGTTCTTTCGCCTTCAGACGGTTTCTTCGCTCGATATCCAGATGGGGCTTGCTGCCGCGGGTTATCTCGTGTTTGATCCGCCAGATGCTGCCTTTGAGATTCTTTTGTTTGGCGACAAGGGCAACCGGCCCCATTTTACGCAGTGTCGCCAGTTCCTGCATCTCTTTGAAGATCGAGTGCCGGCCGAGCAGCGTATGATGCTCGGCGTAGTATGTGAATTCGTAGAGAATTTTTCGATTTTCGGAAAAAGATTTTATAAGATTTTCGGCCGTCGCAAAACATTCGTCCAGTGTGGTACAATCGAATAGCCGCCGATGCGCATCGACGTAATCTCGATAGGCTGTAATTTTGTCGGCTGCCAGAATTTTCAATTCGGGCGGACAATCTGGTTCAGAGAGAAACGCCCATTGTTCCCGGAAGGCCGGGCGGGAGCTGGGCGGAGGTGTCGTGAGTGGAGAAGTCCCCGATACTTTGCACAGCGTGTCGATAAGTAACGATTTGTACCGATCGGGACGTGCTGTTACGAGCCGGGTGAGATGCTCGTTCTTGGCGTAAAGAGAGAGGAGCCGAAGCCCTGCTTGGACTTCGGCTCCGGACTCTAACCACTTTTGAACGGCATTTTGCATTACGACCTGATTTTGGTGAGTAAGGGGGATACCGCATTCCAGCCTTCGGCAGATGCTGCAATGAATTTACGCTGACAGAGTCCGGCAATCACGACGTTCTCACATGGATTGCTCCGCAGGACGAGTGTAACGAAGTTACCGAAATCATGCGAAACTTCCGTAGCACGGACACCGCGGCGATACTCTTTTGCATAATCTGCGACGAGAGTTTCGTCGTCGGCATCCTCTTGCATCGTTCCGCAAAGTTCGACCAGAGCCACTTTGTTCAGGAGCATCGGCAGACGTTCTGCGTAGTGTCGGGAACCGTCTCTGCAAACGTATACCTTGAGTTGTGCCAGATCTGCAAAATCCACCGGAGCGACCGGTGCGCAGTTGGCGGGGACAAAAACGAATTCGTCGGGGATGGATGCGTTTGCAATCAGTGCGGGGAACTGCTTGGACAAAGGAGCATCATCGACGAATACAAGCGTACAGTATCCGGGTGCTGCCTTCTGCCATAAAGCCTGTAACAGCTCTTTCGTGCCGGGGTAGGCAGCGATAACGATGACGGAATCGTTAGCCGGTACTCTTCCATCGTCCGGAGAGACAGGTTCGGGGGTGACATCCTTTTCCGGATGGGGCGAAATAGAACCCGGCTCCGGCATGGGGGTTTCTTCTGGAGTGTTCTCATCGGGGCTTGCGATTCCCGCGTCTGCGGCTCGTTTCTCAACTTCGACCGTAGGTGTGGCCGAAACAGCCGGGGTGCCTTGGCCCCCGGTCTGTCTTGCGGTATTATTCTTTCCCATACTATGCCCCCTCTTCAGGTGTCGGTGCCGATGTGGCCTCGTCGGCGAGTTCCGGCATCTTGCCTTTGTAGATGCTCGCCCCGATCAGGTCTCGCTGCTCCTGCTTGAACGTGAGCTTCCGCTTGCGGGCATCCTTGTTGTTGGTGTATTCCGTCGTCAGGAAGAGCGGGTTGCATTTCGAGCCGCGATATTCCGCCGTATTACCGTTGGCGCAATCGCGGTTCAATGCGATGAATCCTCGGTTGCGGGCGTACTCCGTGAAACCGGCAATCTCGGCCGAATCGCCCGGATGTTCGAAGGCGATGCCGACTTTGACGCCGCGGGCGTCGGGATCTCCTTCAGACTCTTCGGTGCATTCGATCGTACTCGGCGTGGCGTAGATGCCGATCGCTTTCTTTTCTGCGATCAGCTCCAGATCGCTTTTCATGACGACGTCCCCGATTTCCCGCGTCGGCTCCGCAGCGACGAATTCGACCGGGACGAGGATTATTGTCGGGTTTTTGGGACGAGGGCAGCCTGCGCCCTCGTCCGTTTTCAGAATTGATACAGGGTTATACATGATAATCGGTGTTAAGGTTTGATACTATGCGCCCTCGGTGGGATTTTCCACTTCGCCGGCAGTGTTGGTCTTTTTCCAGAAGTCGGTCGAGCCGTCATCCGAGATTGCGGCCTGCGGGTCGTAGCCGGCCGGAACGGAAGCGAAGAGCATCTCGCCAAACGCGAAGCCGACACCGAGCCAGAATTCGCCGTAGTAGCGGACTTCGTAATCGACCTTCTGGATGTCGGTGATCACCTGCGGCTGGTTCAGGTTCTGCAACATGATGAAGTTCGACTTCGGCGTGCAGAAGATGATCGGCGAACCGTACAGGCAGTCGAGTACCTGAAGCGAGAAGTTCGTGAAATCGACACGGTCTTTGCCGAAATCGGGATTCTCCGTGCCGCTGCCAGCTCCCCACTTGTCTTTGTAACCTCGTTTGTATTTCACGTAGAGATCGGCAGACAGGAAGATGTTCATCTTCAAGGACTGATACTTCGCCAGAATCTTGTGGGCAAAGTCATCGATGTACTCGACGACTTCGGCATCTGTTGCTGTGCGCAGATCCTTTGCGTTCGGGTAGAAATTGATACCCTTATCACCCGATTTGGCCGCTTCTACGAGCAGCGTCTCGATGCCGTTCATCGACTCTTCCGGCTTACCGACATCGGTCGGATTCTCCTTGGCCTTGTACTTGCCTTTGCCGATCATTTTCATCTCGATATCCTGAAGGATCGACGGCAGCAGAATCTTCTGCACGATGTAGCGTGTGATCGGCATCTGATCGGGGGACAGACGCTCGTTGTAGAGCGACAACAGCCACGAGTTGGCGACGTCGGCCGGGACGATCGCAAAGTTGATCTTGTGCCGGTAGTTCTGGATTTTGATGGCAGTGAACCGTGCATCGCCTGACGGTGTCCACTTGGCCGAGAACTCCTGTACGACGGACGTATAGTCCGAGCGGACGGCTTTGTAGGTTTCGATCGCACGCTTCGGCGTCATGAACTTCGCCGTGGTGAAACCCCGGTAGATGTCCTGCATGAGTTCCAGACTGTTTCCCTGCGACGAGTAGGTGCCCAGTTCCTTTTTCAGATCATCCACGTCGATCGTGGCTGCGGAGAAAGTCGGAAGCTGGCCCGTGGCCAGAGCTTCGAGCGCGAGGCGGTTGTGGGATGCCTTCGCGTCGATCGTGAAGGTACGGCCTTCGCCTTTCCCGAATACTTCGGTCGCAGCGGGCTTATCCTCACGGGCTTTGGCGAGTTTCTCCTTCTCCTGCTGTAAGATCGTCATCTGGGCAGACATCGACGCGATTTTTTCTTCTGCTTTTGCCAGCTCCTGCCGTAACTTATTTTTGTCGTCGCCGCCGGAGCGACCGATGGCATCGAGGAAGTTCAGCAAAAGCTGTTCTTTCTGTGCGTCGTCACTTGCATCGTTTGCGACGTATGCGTCGTAGTACTGCAAGGCTTCCGGGCCAAATTTCTGTTCGAGAATCTTACGCTGATCTGCAGAGAGTACCTCACGCCCTTCTGCATCACGCGAAAGATTTTCCACCCCGACAGTTCGGGCGAAGATTTTCGAGATAAAGTTCCAGTTCAATTTCATGTTTGATATAATTATGAGTGAATACTTGCGCGGACGAAGGCGTGATCGACGCATTCCTGTAGAGTAGCGATGCCGTCGGCAAGGCCGTTTTCAATAGCTTTGTCTGCGAAGAAAGTCGCGCCGGTCAATACTCCCGGAGCGTCGGCCCGGAGGGCTTGCCGGCCCGCTTTGACGTCGGTATGGAACGCGGCGACCAAATGAGACAGGCGCATGCGGATCAGCGTGTAGTTTCCGGTGAGCGCTTGACGGTATGCGAGGTTTTTGTCGGATGACTCTTCCGCATATATTTCGTGAACCTTTTGTCCGGATTTTTCCAATGCCTCGCGGTCATCGATGAAATATGTATATGCGCCGATCGACCCTACTTCCGATGTGATGGCGTTGTCGCAATAGACGGCGTCACATTGTGCGGCGATCCAATAAGCTGCTGACGCGCAAAAATCGGCATGTGCGAGCAGAGGCTTCCCTGTGGCTTTGAATTTCCGGATTGCATCCAGCATCAAGGGAACGGCCGTCGAATTCCCGCCGCCGGAGTCAATGTCGAGAACGCAGGCAACGACGTTTGTGTCAGCCGCAGCAGCGAGAAGGGCCTGCGCATATGTGGCCGTTCCGATCGTTCCGCAGGAGTCGTATTTGGTAATCGTACCGGATATCGGGATTACAGCAACGCAGGGGTCGCCGCTTCTGGCTGCATTGGCAGAAACGGCACGGGCGTTGACGTCATAAAGTATGACGTCGAATTCCCGCTCGGCAGATTGGAGCAGAATGTCCTGTTGCTGGAGTAGTGAAATGGCCGTTGGTATGAGAGTGGAAATATCGTGAACGAGCCAACGACCGCGGCGCAGTTCGAGGGCCAGCTTGACGTTGTTCTCCGGGGTGATCAGGCGTTTCATTTCTTTTTTATGCAAATCTACTTGGTCGCAGACCGCATAAAAAGGACGGTGTTACGTTCTTACCGCTTCAATCGTCGTTTGGTATTTGCAGGTGGCAACGAGGGTTTCTTCCTCGGTCAGTGTAAGTAGGGCCGGGATGTCCTTGCTGCCGAAAGTAAGGGAGCCGCCGTGCCACTTAACGCGGGCAATCGCCGGTTCATGCAGGAAAGCGTCGTCAGAACGGAGTGTTGCTGTCAGAGTAATCGTCAAGAGTTCTCCAGCATCTTCACGGGTTGTTGCGATTTTGAGTTTACCGAACGGACTGACCAACGGAACCCGCCGAAACTCGGCGGCAGGACATGCCGCCGGTTTTAAGGCGATAGAGGTGATAATTTTAAGCATATTATCAGTGAATTTGTAGAAATAATTACGATTTTCGGTTAAACTTTTTTCGGCTCATCGACGAGCGATTCGATGTAGTATGCACGGCGGGTCAGTTTCCGTTTCAAGGCTTCCAGTTCCTTCAGTTCCCGACGATAGGCCCGCTTGTGGAGGGATTCAAAATATTCAGCCGAGAACAATTTACGGGAGAGGATGAACGCTTCGATAATCTCCTCTTTGCGTTGGCGCAGGGCTTTTCGGCGCTGCACGAACTCCCAAAAATCGAGTTCAAAGTAGGCACGCAAGGAGATGTTGAGCTGCTTGGTCGCTTGGGCCGAGAGGTAGATGAACTTATTTTGGAAGTTCTGGGTGGCCTCGTTGATCGGCAGTATAAATGTCACTGCAAATTTTCCGCAAGCTTCTCTGGGCGGGAGGCTTGCAGCTTGAGTGTGGCCGATGATCAATTTCCCAAAACAATTTCGGGCTGTTACGATATAAGCGCCTGTATTGTCCCGCTCGAAGAGATAGGCGAGGTAATCCATGTGTATTCGGTCATCTACATCGAAGGTGAGTCTCATTTCCATATTCGTTTATCAATTCCGGTTTTTAAGGTTCGTACATACATAGGATCGAGCCTGATCAGAGAATCGTCTTTTATGTCGATAAAGCAGCAACGGTTCCCGAATTCATCTATCCAGTCGAACAGCCCGTCGTTACACATGGACTGCACGATTCCAATGAACTCTTCGGGATTGCCTGCAATAGCTGCAATCCGCTGCCAGCGGCTGGGTGGCAGCCGTGAGAGCTGCGCTACCAATAAACGAAGGTACCTCAAGAACTCTTCGTCGGAAAGGTCATAGTATGTTTTCATAAAAAGGGTACCTATTTTGGGCAACTACACGAACTACAATTAACTACGTGTTGAAAATCAGATATTTACAAAACTACAAAAGTAGCTTTTCATAGTGATTGTAGTTTTAAGAGTTTGAAAGTGATGAAAATGTAGTTTTATGTAGTTTTTTTGTTGTTAAAGTAGTTGTGTTTATTTCACTGATTATTAACGTTGTAGTTCGTGTAGTTCATGTAGTTGGCATTTTTTCAATCCGTGGCGGTACTTGCGGCGAATACCTGCCAACATGCGAAACGCCGAACTCCGGCGGTAGCGCTCGGCGGCTTCGATGATCCTGTGGATTTCAATACATGACGCAGCGGCAGCTTGGGCCGCGGCTGTCATAGACGAGGAGCAGGCCGCAAATGCATGGCCTGCTCTTAAAAGGGAACCTGATATGTCATATAGGTCATTCATACGGATCGCATTTTGCGGCATGATTGCTGACGGCAAGCCCCTCGCCGATTAATCCCCGGTAATCGATCAGAAGCGTGTCGAGGTAGTCATAAAGTCGGTGATATGAATAGATAGGGTAGTGTTCGCCGTTCAAATAGCATGCGGAAAAATCCCCGGTTTCCGGCAGATACATCAATTTGATCGCTGGAATGTGCAACGGGCCGAGCCGATAAGCGACACCGATTTCCTTATCGAAGGCGACCTGATCCGGAGAACACTTGAATACGATCGCCGCACACCCAATCAATGGAACGAGTCGATGTCCCCTATGGGTGATCTCGTTACGAACATCATCACCCGGCCGAAGGATCGGTAACTGCTGTCCGATGATTGAGAAGCCGGTTTTGTCTCTTTTCTGCACTTTCATCGTGACGTCGAATTTCAATCCAAATGCCGAATATCGACTGATGTAGTTTGTGAGCATTTCTTTCATCATCAAATAATTTTATGCCTTGAGGCGGTTATTTGTGGGCGACCGGGGACTCGAACCCCTAATTTCCGAATGTTCTTCTTATACCAATTTTCCCATTTTATAAGATGCCTGTCGTCGCCCTGCCGGTTTTACATTTTCATCAGCACACTCCTTTCTTTTTTTTCACTTTTCATAAATTCAGTTTATAACCGTTGGACACTACCCATTCAATACGACTTACGAGCAGATCGACAATACTGTGACATTGAGCGTAACCGAAATCTTCATCCTCTGACATGCCGCCGTATTCGAACATCCAGCCATCATTACCCTTTGTCCTTTCGATACAAGGGCACCATAAATTCTCGAAAATATGAATGGGTTTAATCAGCCCCAGCAGGTCGGCGACCGTGAAGGCAGGGACATCCCTATCGCTTGGATCGATTTGCCTGTTTGCTTTGGTATTCAGGTTGTAAAACACCTCTTCAGAAGGGTCTTTGGAAAAATCCTGATTAATCCAATACTCCCACACCATGCTCGCCTTCTCCGCGGGCACCCCCATTCCAATCAGCTGCTTCGACTGCTCGATGCTTGTTACTTGGTCTTTCATTCCTCGTTCAGTTTTTGTATGAAATTCTTTCGGTGGTATTCGTAATCCGGTTCGAACTCGCCATCCTCCCCGTTCTCAAACCACATATCATCGAATGCACTGATACCCTTCTTGCGCATCCGTTCCTCGGCCTCCTGCTCGGCGAGTTCTGCCGCCCTTATTGCGTCTTTCTTCATCATCGCCCGGGCCTCCTGAAACGTTACCCCGTCGATGTGGAAATAAAAATCACTTTCACGGATAATTGCTTTTGCTTTTTCACTTTTCATATGTTCAGTTTATAGCCGTTCGACAAAAGCCATTCGGTAGCAGCCATAAGCACATCGACCAGTTTCGGCCCCCGATAGGAGGTAAGCTCCGACCCTTTCTCGGTTTCGTACCCTGCATACCAGCCTTCATAACATGGGGTGATATTGAGGTAGAATGTTCCCTTGCGCTCGATAAACATCGGTAGCAATTCCATGATGTCAGCGACCGTATAGGCGGGACGATAGTAATCCGGATACTTATTGTGCAGTATACGCCTCGCTTTCTCATCCGTGTTCCATATTTTCAATCGGGCGCAATCTTCGTCTATTTCCCACACCATGCTGGCCTTCTGCGCGGGCACTTCCAGTTCGATCAGCCGCTTCGACTGCTCGATGCTTGTTACTTGATCTTTCATTCCTCTTTCAGCTTTTGGATGAAATTTTTTCGGTGGTATTCGTAATCCGGTTCAAACTCGCCATCCTCCCCGTTCTCAAACCACATATCGTCGAATGCACTGACAGCCTTCTCGCGCATTCGTTCCTCGGCTTCCAGCTCGGCAAGTTCGAGAGCTGTATATGCTGTCGAAGCATCGACCATCCGATCTCCGTTGTGCATTTGAATAACATCGTTATCAATAAATTGCTTTGCTTTTTCGCTTTTCATAGTTTTATCTTGTTATATCTATCAATAATTTATTGCCCGACGGCTGGGGTGTTGAATTGAGATTGTAGCGATAAGGTTTGAAATCATTGTATTTGCAGCTATAAAAAACAGTTTTCTTGTTGCACCAATTCGCTAAATGACGTTGTTCTTTTGTGGGTTCGATCTTATTTTCGAAATCTCTGTACGGCTGCGCAAAAGGATTGATCCGCATTTCTCGGAAGATATTGATTCGATACAACGCATCTTCAATATCTTTCACAAGGCAGTAGATAAAGAACCTATACCGGCCAACACCTCGGCGCTCTAATTCTGTAATGCACTTTTTAACAGGTTCCAGTTGTGCACGGGTATCGCAGGCAAATCGAATGTGCCGAATCCATTTTACCCGTGCCAGCATATCGAGGATGTAAGGATCATCGCAGGCCCGCCGGGCATCCAGCCCTTGATTGAAGTCAACCGCGATGCCCATGCGGATTATCTCCTCGATCTGTTCCAACCCGAAATCCGACGCCAGTACATTGTTATCGAGCAGCACGGCACTGTGTTGTTTGCCGATAAACTCCCGGATCGGAGATGCTGGCCGGATGCCGCCTTCTTTGGTCGGAACGATGCACCACGGGCAACGGTTCACACAGCCGCGCGTCAGAAATCCATAGGCTTCTTTTACACCGTAGAGCGAATAATCCGGGCATATGTGCTCGATCTCTTCGGGCAATACCGTCGTATAGTCCCGGAATCCCGTTCCGCCCCGGATCACCTCGCAATGGTAGATGTCCGGACAATCGGGCGTGAAGGTGAAGACCTTCGACATGTAAACCCGGTCATACTGCCCGAACATCGGGTCGGCGAACTCCACCGAATCACCCTGCGATTTATGCCACGCCGACAGCTTCATCAGTGCCAGATTCGGGAAATTATGCCCGTCTATGTCTACCAAGCCTATTCGCATGGTTTTCGTATTCATTTATCGTTTCAAAAATCTGTAATGCTACCTGCGGAACTATGGCGTTTCCGTAGGCTTTAATCGATTCCCGCACCCAGCGAGGAAAGGTAATACCGTCCAGTCCATTGGGAAAGACATCATCTCGGCAACATAAAGGGGATTGAGACGGGAACGATTCAAACGTTGTTCGTGCGAAAGTTTTACGATCTCTTTGACAAGCCCGCTTTTCCGTCTCGCTTGCGACTCCGGCAGCGAGCTGTTCGTTGCGTCGTTTACCGTAGGAGTCGGTAACAACCCTGTCGGCATCGGCACAGTCCGTCCTTTCACGCATTGCTTCAAACCCTGAGTCTGCACAGTAGGCAACAAACCAGCATCTGTCCCTTCGGTGGGGAGCACCGACACCGCAAGCCGGTATAATGTACGGTTGAACCGCATATCCTGCCGCCTCCAAGTCAGAGCACACCTCGTCGAAGACCATTCCTTCCGACCAATTAACAATTCCGAAAACGTTCTCGCCCACGATCCATCGAGGTCGAACAGTCCGAATAACCCGCAACATTTCCGGCCACAGGTAACGCTCGTCCTCCGTGCCTTTGCGCTTGCCTGCGAGCGAGAACGGCTGGCAGGGGAAACCGCCTGTAAGGACGTCAATTCGTCCTCGCCAAATAGTAAAGTCTGTCGTGCGTATGTCTGCATACTGTTCTGCATTAGGGAAATGATATTTTAAAATCCGGCGGCAGAAAGGATCGATTTCGCAGTTGAAAGAGTTTGTCCAACCGGCCCACTCTGCCGCAAGGTCGAAACCGCCGATACCGCTGAAAAGGGATGCGTGGGTAATTCGTATTGCCATTTTAGAATAGTTCGGGATGTTCGTCTGGTAGCTGCACGCCCATCCGCCGAAGGGCATAGCGTAGCGTGTAGCCGTTGTTGGTGTAGTTCATTGCCATTAGGTAGAGTTTCGGATGCAGGGTATAGAGTGCGCGAAAGCGATTTCCCCCCCCCTCGATCTGGGCACCGAACCCGCAGAATATGCAGCCGGTTCTGGTGATCCCCGGCACGTCGTAAATCGGGCAATAGGGTATGTTGAATCTGCGAATGTACTCCCGACAGTCCCCGGCCGTCCAGATCGACAGCGGGGCACTGTGAACCTTACGGCTATCATCCGAAAAGGCATTACATCCGCCACGTCGGATGTACATGGTTTGCCGCAGTTTGCTTTCTTCAGCCATCGTGCCGACCATCCCAAGGCTCTCTGTTTGGCCGTTGTACTTGTGGAAAGGCCGCTTTTTCAGCATTTCACAGCACTTTTCCGAGGTCATATAGGGTTCGCCTACCAGATAGTGCCATTTCTTCGAGAGTACGCCGGCCCGGCGTACTCCGTTGCCGGAGAGTCGGTATGTCCGCAATTTGTCGCTGTTGGTCGTCCGAATATTTCGGACAGCTTGCGCCTGCTCTTTGCTTACAAGAGGAAACCCATATCGGGCCATGACCTCGCGTGGGGTCATGGCCGGGTGGATGATCTCGATGTTATCCGTATGCCGCACGAACCGGACGATTTCCGGGTATTCGTTACCTGTCGAGCAGAACACGCCCTTCATGTTGGGATCGACGAATCGGCGAGCCAAGTCGAGCAAGACGGTTGAGTTTAGTCCGCCGGAAAATGATACGTAGGGCGTGCGGTCGTGCTTTCGGCAGTAGTTTACAAACGCCTCGATAGCCCCGACGGTGTGATCTATTTTTTGATTGAGCGGCCACGCCTGCCGGGCGCGTAGGTCGGCTATGGTTATCTGTGCCATGTCAAAATAATTTCTGAGTTTGCGTTGCCGGGTTATAGTTCATCCAGATACATTCTTGCATAATGGTTCCTGTTCCGTTTACTATATTGCTGCGGATGTTGTTGCGCTTAAAAGGGAATCGTACCATACGCCAGTCGTCGTAAAGTTCCCGCATTAACGGACAATCGTAACCGCTTACCATTGCCTTACCTTCGATTTTGTGGAGACGTTCGGCAAGTCGACGGTGCTCTGCATCTGTAAAATCAAAGCGGTAATCCTTGCCGCTGCCACCCCGACTTTCTGCTGGATACGGAGGATCGCAATAGAAAAAAGTTCCCGAAAAATCGAGTCTGTCGATGGCCTCGGAATAGTTGCAATTGATAATCTGAAAATTTGTGCGAATCTCTTGTGCAACGTCGTGCAACTCTTGCTCGGTACGTATTGTAAGGCGTATTTTTTTCATTTCTTTTGTCTGTTAAAATGTTCGATGATTTCGTCTTTGGTAGCTTTGTGGGACAGTTGCTTCGGTGCTACTGCTGCCATCCATTTAGCCCGGATGTCGCTGGCCCGCGGTATCAGAACCTTGAACCATTCACCGGCCATAATCAGCCGCTCCCCTGTTTTGGTCTGTATGGTATTTTTCAGCCTTTCGAAGCGGATGACGGCGTGAGCGACGAACCATTGCTCGCGGTCGTTGTCGCTGTTCATGGCCGCCAGTGCCTTGAACATTTCGATATTCTCGCCACAGTCGTAGAAGTCGTGCCCGAACCATTCTCTGGCACTCTCATCCAGTTCCATCCATAAGGCGGCGTTCTGGTCGGTATCGGCCACGAGGAAACAATGTTTGCTGTCTCGTCCTCCGCGGATTCTCCAGCTGATACCGTTCATCCATTTTTGAAGTTCGATTTGCTGCTGCTCGTCCCGAACGAGTATCATACACGAGGTCTGAAAATTCATTGTCTACCTCCTTTCTTCGCAAGTTGCTCCAGTAGTTCATCCACTTGATCCAGCGCGGCGGTCGCCGGAGCTGGAGAGCCTTTTTCGATGAACACCGGTAAAAGATGAACGGCAGCCCATGCACGGAAAGCCTCGCTGTTTGAGGTTCCGGTGTGAGACCACGGCCCGGCAGGCGCATCATCGCGGAGCATCTGTCCGTCACCTGTTAGCAACCAGAGTTTGTCCACCTGCGGAAATTTGGAAACGATGCGTTTGGCTACATCGAGCGAGATTCCATTGTTTCCCTTTTTAATCTGGTAAAGGTTTTCACCGCGGGGCAAGCCGATGTGTCGGGCAAATGCATTCACCGTCAGCTTTGATTGCTGGATGACCATTTCGATTCGCTGCCAATCGGTCAGGATTTCGTTCTTTGCCTGATTCTGTTTTGATTTGTTGTTTTGCATAGGATTGAATATTAGATGATTAAAATGATAGTTGCGTAGGGGTGAAAGGTTCCGGTTCATCCGGTTCGTCCGGGTTTTCTGTGTAACTCCGTGAGGTGTCGAGGTCGATGCCGTAATTCTCGCAGATCATTTTGTAGTCGAAGAGCATTGCCGTTGTTGTTCGCCCTGTGGCTGCGTCTCCGGCCGGAACGAATCCTGTCGGGTTCTGGATGACTTTGAAACGCTCGGCCTTTTTTGTGCCGAGGAATTCCCGACTATGCTCCAGATAGTATTTCAGCGAGTCGCGGGGTATCTTTTTGCTTTCGGAATCTCGGCTTTCCTTGGCGTATAGCTGCGATATACGGAGGAATGATACGGATAGGTAGCGAGCCCCTTCCGGTAGCTCCAGCGGCGTTTTTGATTCTTTGATCGGAATTCCCTTTTTCGTGGACGCTTTGATGTGGTAGTCCACGCCGATCCATATTTTTCCGGATGATGCAAGGATATCGACCGTTTCCCAGAATCCGGCGAGTTCGTTGTTTTCGTTGGTCTTGAGATTTTGCGTTTCGCACATCCTTGTAACCATTGGGAGTATTTCGGCGTATGTGAAGGGCAGGCGAAGCAAATGTTCTATGCTGCGGAAAGCCGCAACGATTGATACCCAGTTCCTGAAGGTGCGATCTTCGATGATTTTGCCTACGAATGCCGCGGAGAAGTCGGCGGCGGTTTCGTCGTACATGTGGCGGTAATTGCTGCGGAACTGATTGCGGTGCTTGAGCAGCTCCCCGGTTAGATGGGTCAGGCCGCGCTTTTCGATCAGTTTGAGTTCATTGTACCTCTTTTTCTCGTCATCGGAAAAAGTCGTTTTGGCGAAAGTGAGAAATACCAGTCGGGAAAAAAGGGCGATGTCTGCCGTCGGCATTTCCTGCCCGCTCAATATCACGCCGCAATCCACTGCCGTAGTTTCCCGTTTTTTATCGTTGTCCATATTCATACGGGAGCGGCCGGCGCCGTCCCATAAGCCCTTCAGGAATTCCCGCTTCTCGATGTCGAGCGTGTTTTTGTACTCGTCGATGTGGACGATCGCATTCGACACCTCGGCCACGGCTTCGGCAAGCGCCGCTTTCGTCGTGTTGTTGATGTTCGGCGCTATATATGACGGGATAAAAAACGATGTCAGCGAGTGGGCGAGTTCAGATTTTCCCGAACCTTTGGGGCCGAAGAGGTTCAGAATCGGGAATGATGTCGTGACATTCACGACGAGATCCCGGAAGAGCGATGCGATCAGGAAGCAGAGTCCGACTTTCGCATTGTCGCCGAATACCTCAATGAGTCGTGTCGCATAGTCGTTGAGCGTTATGTCATTGGTAATCGCATAGACGAAGCGCCGCTGAAATTGGTAGCTTTGCGGGTCATCTGCCGTATCTTTGGAGCATCCCGGCAAATAGAACAACTGACCTCGGACGGCTACTAAGCCGAAATCATTAGCTTTGACGAAATGTCCCTCATCCATTGCGCCGTTTCCCCATGCGTATATTTGGTGCCGTTTCTGCCAGCCGAGCTGTTTGATTTCGTCGGCCGAGGGAGTCCCGTCGAACAGATATTTTTTGAGTTTTGTCAGCTCGCCCTGTCCGGCTTCCCATATGTAGTTGCCTTTCGATTCCGTTCGGATGCGGAAGTCGGCAAACGATACGAGTGAACGCTGATCGAGTTTGATGACCGCTTCCTCGCCTTTGTCGTTCCGCATCCGGAACAAACGTCGGGCGTTCTGGTCGTCTTTGACATGGACGATCGGTTCGAGGATGAAGTTCGACCAGCGGACATCGGCATTCCCGCGCCCGGCACCGTAGTAGCTATTACGTGAGACGTAGAAACCGTACTCCGAAATCATATCCTCGGAATAGCTTTCTTCCTTTTTTCGCTGCGCTCGTTCCCGTTCGAGTTGGATTTTTTGTAGCTCTGCCGTCCATATCTTGCGGTTCTTGTACTCGCGGGCGAACATGTCCAGATACATGTTGACCGTGCTTTCGTCGCGGCATAGGGCCAAGAACTGGCAAACTTCGGATATGACGGCAATCTGCTCGGTCTGGGAGTTTTTGCCTTCCATTTTGTGGGCGCAGAGCCACGGGATAAAGTCTGTCGTGGAGTTGCTCAACAATTCTTCGTACCCCTTTGAGTATTGCCGGAAATAATCGTCAGGGTCTTTGTAGTTGTCTTTGATTTCCATGACCCGCACGGCCAGCCCCTCGCGGAGCATGGTTTCGGCGTTTTTGGCAACGGCCTTCTGCCCGGCATCGTCCATGTCTCCGATGATGATGACGGTGTCGGCGACCTTCTTTATGAGTTCGATCTGCTTTGTCGTGAGGGCAGTGCCGAGCGGGGCGACCGTATTGTCTACGCCGATCTGGTGCATGCGGATAGCGTCGGGATTCCCTTCGACGAGATTCATTGTGCGGACGGCCGCAGCCTGACGGGCCGATTCGAAATATGCGAACAGATGCTCACCTTTTTTGTAGACCGCCGTGTCGCCCGTGTTGATGTATTTCGGGAGCTTTTTGGGGTTCTCCTTATCCATAAGACGACCGGAGAAGCCGACGATGTTTCCCGTCCGGTCGCGTATTGTGAACATCAGCCGGCCGCGGAACGTGTCGTACAGGGAGCCGTCGCGTTCGCTTCGGCGGACGAGGTCTGCGTCGATCAGTAGTTGTTCCTTGTACCCTTTTTGTGTGGCATATTCGCGGAATCCGCCTTTGTACGGGGCGAAGCCGATCAGCATATTGTCGATCGTCTCTTCTTTGAACCCACGCTCCTTTGTTGCGTATTTCTGGGCCGGGAGCGATTGCTTGTAGCTTTCACGGAAATATTCGAGGGCGACCTGATTGATTTCGAAAATACGAGAACGGCGGAACCGGGCCTCTTTTTGCTCAGGAGTCAGCTCCTCGGCCTTGTATTCGATATTGAGTTTTTTTGCCAAATACTCCACCGCTTCAGGGAACGTCATGTTGTAGAGCATCATCACGAAAGAAATGGCATTGCCTTTCGCGCTGCATCCGAAGCAGGTGAAGATTCCCTTTACCGGGGACACTTTGAACGAAGGAGTCTTTTCCTTGTGGAAGGGGCAGCAGCATTCATAATTGACGCCCGCCCTCTTCAGACTTACTCCTTCGCCCCCGATTATAGAAACGATGTCTTTGGATAGTATTTGGTCTATGACGTATTCTGGTATCATTTGCGCGGTGTTTCAGGCAGGATTTACCCCTTTGGGAAATCCCCCCCCCGATTTGGTTATAGAGATTCGATGTGTTCGACGATTATGCCGGCTCTATCGTACTGTTGTTGGAAATCTTCTTTGATTCGCGGGCGTTTTTCCTCTTGTATGCCTTCATACAGGCCGCAGCGGTACATTGTGAGCGCGCGGCGTATCGTTTCTAACAGCTCTTTGTCGAGATCCATTATGGCGTAGTGTTCCCGATTGTCTTTGTCGCAATACATGGCTACCAGAGTTTGAGGATGAGCGCTACGGCGACGATTGTGTTCAGGATAAAACAGATGAGGGTGGGAATCAGTCCTTGCCGGTCATCTGCACGGGCTTGCAACAGTGATTTTGCAATGTAGAGCAGAATGAGGAAGTCGAGAAAACCCGTTATACAGGCGAGGATAATCAATATGATAGTTTGCATGGTTCTGTCGTTTAAAATGTTACGTTGATTTGGTACTTCTCGGCGATGAATTTTGCCAACGCCTCGCGCTTGGACAGCGGGATTTGCCGGGCGCCGCACCCGTAGGCGTTGAAAGTCGAGGTCGCAACAAAGAGCATCTTTGCGCCTACTGTCCTGAGTTCTTCCCGACTGTGGATGTCCAGCCCCCGCCAGAACTCGATGAATGTCTTGGTTTGTTCCATATATTTTTTAAATTTTTGATTCGGTGGAAAAAGAGGGCGGCGAAAATCTAATCGCCAGATTAAAAGTTGGCCGCCCTCTGCATCCGGTACTATCTCACGACAGAATGCGGACGCGGTCAGGACTCCGATGCCCTATAGTCAGGGACAGACTTTCGGCGGCCGATGTCATGCGCCGCATCTTTTCGATGTCTGTCCCGTTGTAGATGTCTAACAGACGACTGCCTACCATCAGGCGGCTTTCCTCTGTGTCGAGGTTCACGATCAGCCTCACGTTGTTGGGGTAGGTCTGAATCATCTTGGTTTCTTTCCCCCGCAGGTAGCGGGTTTCGCATTGCGGCATACTGTACGCCGGGGTTGCAGTTGATTTTCTGTTTTGCATAGGATTGAGTTTGAAATGGTGGAAAATTTCTCTACATTTGTTATTAACATTGTTATTTACAAATGCAAATATCAGTAATTATTAGGACTAATCCAAATAAAACCTAATAATTTTTACACTTAAAAATTAGCCTCAATGTATAGTATTGATATTAGGGAATTTAGACGTGCAAATAAAATGACGCAACAAGAACTTGCGGACTATTTTGGCGTCGTTCAGGGGTTTATCTCCAGTATGGAAAATGGGCGTGAAAAAGTGCCCGACAAATACATTAGTAAAATATTAGGTGATCCGAATGTCGATTCTTCAATGGTGAAAGTGGTAGCACTGGAGAACGAGGTGAAGATGCCTCGTGAAGTATTCGATAAATTTTCCCTGCTGCTCGAAACTATTAGTTCCCAGCAGGGGACGATTGCGGATCAGCAGAAGGTGAATGCGGAACAGGGGCGGTTGATTGCTGATATGTACCAGAAAATCGACCGCCTGACATCATCGGGGAGTCGCACTGTCCGCACGGAAGACGATGCCGGATGTGCCGCTGCAAAATAGTTTTCTTTGGTCTCCAGACTATGGTTATTCCTAAATATTAACGTAGATATGGATAAGCTATTGGGTTATCTGCTTGTTGGCATCATTGGTTATGTCGTTGTAGTAGCATTATTGAATACTTTGGGGATACCTGAAGGCTGGAGTTGGGCAATTCCTGCAATTATTATTTTATTACTCGTATTGGTGTTTTTTACGCTTAATAAGTATGGTATGCAAGATGCCCTCGAATTAAATACCGATAATTCTGAAGAGATCGAATATCATATTGTTGGTATGAAATATCGGAAGCTGACTGATGATGAACTTGAATCATTTTCCGGAGGGTATTTAATGATTGACCCGGATAATCAGTATGACTCCGAGGCAGTAGGAGTGTATAATTTTGATGAAAAATGTGTAGGGTATATACCGAGACCGTATAATACCGAACTTTTCACTATCCTTCAGCAATCTTCTGCGGGCACTCTCCCCGTGAGAGGGTGGATTGATAAAAGCTATGATTATGGTAAAAAGGCTTGGGTAGGTAGGATTTATATTAAGAAAAAATATTTTAACACCTCTAATAATCAAGAATATAACTAATTGTGTTCCGGGACAGATTCGGGACAAAAATACTGTCGAGTGACCCCCGACCAAAATGTAAAGTATTGATATTCATGGCCACAAAAAAGCGGGAAAAGGATACTTCAAATCCTCCTCCCGCTACCAAAGGG
>ERZ1673694.245-NODE-245-length-36512-cov-5.537757_pt1 | contig 36512 bp, 30 predicted proteins | sample MGYA00580224_ERZ1673694 | MGnify/ENA primary metagenome ERZ1673694 (study PRJEB41218, sample SAMN15661778) | gut metagenome | host: Homo sapiens | place: Canada: London | collected 2015-08-20/2019-03-30 | study: EMG produced TPA metagenomics assembly of...
GCTGGTGGTCGTGACCATCAAATTGTGCTATACTGTGGGCAAGGCAGGTGATCTTCATGAATCGGAACAACCCACCCACCGAACATATTCTGGCGTGTCTGTCATCTTCTCCCTCCAATGCAAAGATCGTGCGGACGGCGGCAACAATGGCAAAGGCTTTCGGCGGCTCTTTTACTGCGTTGTATGTCAAAACACCGGATGCCGACTGGATGAGTGCGCAGGACAAACAGCGCTTGCAGCAGCATATCCACATGGCGGAACAGGCGGGCGCAGATATTACGACCCTCTACGGCGATGACATTTCGCAGCAGATCGCAGAGTTTGCCCGGATCTCCGGCATTACAAAAATCGTACTGGGGCGCTCCAGTGTACATCGCCGTCATTTCTGGAGTGGACCGTCACTGACTGAAAAATTGACGCTGACTGCGCCCAATCTGGATATTTATATCATCCCGGATGCAGCAGTTGAGCAGGATTACGGCTCTGGCAGAAGGCTGTTTGCCCATTCCATCGTCCCATCGTTCCGTGATCTGCTGATTACGGCAGGGATTCTAGCCTGCATCACGGTGATTGGATTTTTGTTCCTGCAACTGGACTTTGCGCGCTACAATATCATTATGTTCTATATGTTGGGTGTTTTGCTCACGGCTCTTACAACATCTGGCTATTCCTGCGGCGTTTTGAGTTCGATCGCCAGCGTTGCGCTCTATAACTTCTTCCTGACGGAGCCAAGACTGACATTCCATGCCTATGATCCGGGGTATCAAATCACCTTTGTGCTGATGCTGACTTCTGCCATCGTCACCTGTACGCTGACGACCCGGTTGAAAGATCAGGCAAAAATGTCTGCACAGGCGGCGTTTCGGACGAAGGTGCTGTTTGATACCAGCCGGCTTTTGCAGAAAGCGACCAACGAAGACGAAATTTTATCCCTGACGGCAGCGCAGCTTACCAAACTGCTAAACCGGAACCTGATCGTGTATCCAGAGCAGGATGGTTCTCTTGGACAGGGGCAAATTTTTAACACAGTGGAAGAAAGCAGCCGACTCAGTTTTGATTCTGCGCCGGAACGCAGTGCCGCTGAGTGGTGCTTTGCAAATAAGAAGCGTTCGGGTGCATCAACGGATTACTGCACCGATGCAAAAGGACTGTACTTTGCGATTCGTACAGGCAGCGGTGTGTTTGGTGTTATCGGCATCGACCTGTCGGAACGCTCCATGGATGCGTTTGAAAACAGCGTCCTGCTGTCGATCCTTGGTGAATGCGCATTGGCAGTGGAAAACCGTCGCATTGCGCTGGAAAAGGAGCAAGCCACTGTTCATGCACAGAATGAACAGCTCCGGGCAAATTTGCTGCGAACCATTTCCCATGATCTTCGGACACCGCTGACCTCCATCTCAGGCAATGCAAGTAATCTGCTCTCCAATGCGGAAACGCTGGATGCAGAAACACGGACAAAGATCTGTACGGATATTTTTGATGATGCACAGTGGTTGATCGGTCTGGTGGAAAATTTGCTTTCGATCACCCGCATTGAGGATGGGCGGATGAATCTTCAAATCTCTCCGCAGCTCATGGATGAGGTGGTCGAGGAAACGCTGCGGCATATCAGCCGAAAAAGTAAGGAGCATATCATCACAACGACTTATTCGGATGAAATTCTTCTTGCCGACATGGACGCACGGCTTATCATGCAGGTCATTATCAATCTGGTGGACAACGCCATCAAATACACGCAGAAAGGCTCCCGGATCAATATTTCTGCGTATGCAAAGAACAGTAATATCGTGGTAGATGTATCCGATGATGGCCCCGGTATCCCGGAGCAGAATAAAGCGCAGGTCTTTGAAATGTTCTTTACCGGGCAGAATCAGATTGCAGACAGCCACCGCAGTCTGGGGCTGGGACTTGCGCTCTGCCGGACGATCCTTGCAGCTCATAAAGGTACCCTGACTCTCCGGGATAACGAACCGCACGGCTGCATATTCTCTTTTGAACTTCCCAAAAGCGAGGTAAGTATTCATGAATAAACCAACGATTCTGGTTGTTGAGGACGATTCATCGGTACGGAGTCTGATCACAACCACCCTGAAAGCACACGGGTATAAATTCCTGACAGCGGCCAACGGAGAGATGGCTGTGATGATGGCGTCCAGCCATAACCCGGATATTATGCTGCTGGATCTCGGACTGCCGGATATTGATGGCGTTGAGGTGATCCGCCGCATCCGGGAGTGGTCGAATCTACCCATCATCGTTTTGAGTGCCCGCAGTGAGGATTCCGATAAGATCGAAGCACTGGATCAGGGCGCAGACGATTATCTGACGAAGCCTTTCTCAGTGGATGAGCTTCTGGCTCGCCTGCGCGTGACGCAAAGGCGGCTGAATTTGCAGGCATCCGGTGAGGTCAGCAGCTCAGTTTTTGTAAATGGCCCGCTGAAAATTGATTTTGCTGCCGGCTGTGTCTGGCTGAACGATGAAGAACTGCATCTGACCCCAATTGAATATAAGCTGCTTTGTGTCCTTGCGCACAATGTAGGAAAGGTTCTGACCCATACGGCGATTACGCAAAAAGTCTGGGGAAGCTCGCAAGAAAACGACATTGCATCCCTGCGTGTCTACATGGCATCTTTGCGCAAAAAGCTGGAATCAGGCGCACATTCTCTGCATCTGGTTCAGACCCATGTGGGGGTCGGCTACCGGATGCTGCGTGTTGAAGCGGATGATTCGCCAGAAGAATAGTCCGCAGGCAGATTCGGATAAAACAAAAACAGGGTGCGCCCCGAAGGACGCACGCTGCAAAAATCCACACACGATAAGGTTGACAGGGCGTTCCCCAACGGGAACGCTCTGTTTTTCTTTGTTTGCACGATGAGCTTGTTCCGCCTGCGCAGACGCGGACTTGTCGGGGCAAGGCTCCTCCATCTTGCGGGCGCCAGCCCTCTTGACAAGAAAAAACACAAGGCTCTTTAGGATGATAAAGCTATAAGAACAGGATAAAGACGATTATTTGAGATTTTTGAAAAAACGAAAATCATTTTGATGATATGGAACGTTTTAATAGACAGGAAGGGGGTGAACCGTATCCAGACAGAATTATTGCTGCGGAAAGCGCAGAGCGGAGATACAGGTGCGCTGGACACTCTGATTGCGGCGTACTACCCACAAATTCTGAACTATTGCCGTTGGCATACAGCGGACGAGCAGCAGGCGCAGGATGCAGCACAGGAAACCTTTTTGAAAGCGGTGCGCTGGCTGGATTCCTGTGGTGGATTTCAGGGGGCATTCCGTCCCTTTCTGTACAAAATCGCAAAAAACATTTGCATCGATCTGAACCGTACGATGGAGCGGACGGAGGTATCGCTGGAGAGCTTGCCGGGCGAACCCGCCTATCAGGAAAGCGGCTTTGCTGCGGCAGAGGAGGAAGCAAACCTGCGAGCGCTGACGGCCCAGCTGGAGCCGGAACAGCGGGAACTGGTATTGCTGCGGTTCGCACAACAGCTTAAATTGCGGGAGATCGCGCAGATCACAGGTCTGCCCCTGCGCACGGTGCAGTCCCGCCTGCGTGCCGCATTGAAAACCTTGAAAATGCAATGGGATAAGGAGGACTGGAGATGAATCGAGCCTTTGAAAAAGAACTGTCCAGAGCACTGGCGACAGAGCTTGACACAGCCGCACCGAAAACGCTGCTGCGCCGCTGCCGGGCGGAACATATCGTAAAACAACGGAGTGATTGGCGTGATTTGCTGCACTGCCAGTTCAAATTGCTGGGCTGGAAGGTCTGGGCGCTGGAAGCAATGGCGGCACTGGCGTTGTACAGTGTGGGCCGGGAACTTGCCCTGTGGGAGAAGGCATGGACATTGCGCAATGCACTGTTTGGTCTGAGCACACTTGCCATGCTGACAGCCCTGCTCGGTCTGCCCTTTTTATACCGGGCAAGTCAATATAAGATGCTTGAACTGGAACAAGCCACATATGCAGGAATCGGTCGTCCGCTGGTGATGCGGTTTTTGCTGCTGCTGGCGGGGGAAACGATCCTGCTGGGAGTGCTGGTACTCAATGTGCGGGCAGCCGTGCCATGGAGCATCGGGCAACTGCTGGCGGTGCTGACCGTGCCATTCCTGACTGCAAACAATGAGCTGCTTCTGCTGCTGCGCTGGGTGCGCCCGGAATGGATGATGACCGGGGCTGTACCGCTGTTTGCAGGGCAGCTGTGTTTGCTGCGGTTCGTGCAATTATCGGAACTGCCGAAAGGTCTGCCGCTGGCGTCGGGCGTGCTGGTGCTCTGTATGGTGTTGCAGTGCATCCGGCTTGCCGCCCGGTCAGAATATATTACAGAAGGCTGAAAGGAGCAAGCCATGGAACTGAAAATTCAGAATATTACAAAGCGATACCGGGATAAAACGGCGGTGGATGATGTGTCCATCACGCTCACGCCGGGTGTGTGGGGGCTGCTGGGGGCGAATGGTGCAGGCAAAACAACCTTAATGCGGATGCTGGCGGGCATTCTGCGGCCCAGCAGTGGCCGGATTTTGTGCAATGGGGTGGAGATTGGGACGCTTGGTGCGGCCTACCGGGAAAAGCTGGGGTATCTGCCGCAGGAATTCGGGTTTTACCCGGAATTCACGGTGCAGGACTATCTGGAATATATGGCGGCGCTCAAGGGTCTGCCGCGCACAGAGGCTGCCCGACAGATCGACGCACTGCTGGAGCGGGTAAGCCTCACTGAGGTGCGCCGCAAAAAGATCATAAAACTTTCCGGCGGTATGAAGCGCCGGGTAGGCATCGCACAGGCGTTGCTCAACGACCCGGAAATTTTAATTCTAGATGAGCCTACGGCAGGGCTGGACCCCGGAGAACGGGTGCGTTTCCGCAATCTGCTATCGGAGTTTGCGCAGGAACGGATCGTTCTTATTTCAACGCATATCGTTTCGGATGTGGAATACATTGCGGCCGAAAATGCCGTGATGAAGGCTGGCAAAATCATTGCACAGGACACCACCGAAGGGCTGGTAAAGCAGATCGAAGCCAAAGTCTGGCAGGGGAACATCCCGATGGAACAGCTTGCCCGGTGGGAACACCGGTTGCGGGTAGTGAACTTACGCAACGAGCCGGACGGAACGGTAACATTGCGGTATCTGGCGGATGCACCGCAGCTGCCGGACAGCGTCCCGGCACAGCCCCGGCTGGAAGATCTGTATCTGTGGCTGTTCCCGGAGGAAATGGAGGAAGCAAAATGAGCCTGTATCGTTTGGAATTGAAACGTGTGTGCAAAACTCGTATGACAGCTATTCTGCTGGCCATTGCGCTGGTGCTGGCTGTGGTCATGGCATATCTGCCGGTGACCTTTATCGGCTGGACGGAACTGGATGCCAGCGGAAACGAAGTGCGTTACACGGGTCTGAAAGCAATCCGGAAACGGCAGGAGCAGCAGGTATCCGGTACCATCACGCCGGATGTCATGCAGGAAGCACTGGAAACCTATCAGCGGGTGTACCGGCAGTATGATGCAAGCTCCATCAACGATATCCCGGTCGAGGTATTTTATAAAGAACTTGCCCGGTATCAGCCTCTTGTGAACAACGCAAAGGAAGCCTTTGCCGACCCGAAAACCGGTATGGCACCGGGCGTGATGGGGCTGACCACAGAGGATATGCAGAACTTTTACAACCAGCTCCCCAAACGGCTGGAATCGGTGATCTGGCTGGAACAAAGCGGAAAGCCCGGCTATGAGCAGGCGCAGGCCATTGCACAGAAAAAGTTCGATGCTGTACAAAAACCGTTCACCTATTCATTTGGGGTCAGTTCAGACGCAATGGATTACCAGACCCTGTTGAGCTTGCTGCTCACCCTGCTGTGCGCGGTGATTGCGGCCCCGGTGTTTGCATCGGATGCACAGACCGGAGCGCAGGACATCCAACTGTGCACAAAAAACGGCGGTCTGCGGCTAGCAGCGGCAAAGCTGGCGGCGGCGTTCAGTATCACAGGGGCGGCGTATCTGCTCTGCGGCGTGGTGTGGATCCTGGTCACGAATGCTCTATTTGGCTGGGAAAGTACCCAAACTTCCGTGCAATGGCTGTTTTCTGTGACCAGCCTGCTGCCGTATACCGTTGGCCAGATGGAGTGGGTCATGCTGGTGGCAAACTTCCTGATCTTCTTTGCGGAGGTGGCCTTTGTGCTGATGGCATCCGTATGGGCCAAGAACAACCTGACCGCTTTGTCTGTGGCGCTGATCAGTGTGGTGGCACCGCTGATCGTTTATATGGTCGTGCCGGGCTCCTTTGGAGAATGGCTGTCCACCCTGCTTCCGGCAGGAGGCATTGGGCTTTCCAACGCATTGATGTATAAAATGATCAGTTTTGATTTTCTCTATGCAGGCGGGCATGCCTTCTTTCAGGCAGATGTACTGCTGGCATCGGCACCGGTCAAGATCGTTCTGCTCGTTGGACTGGCAGCATGGGGGTATCTGAGAAAGACCAGGGTGGCTTAAACGGAAACGCTGCCCCAAAAGGTCATCCGATGCATAGAAAACGGCATCGGATGACCTTTTGCGTCTGGAACTCCCTGCCAGGAATCAAAGTTGATGCACAGTGATGTGCAGGAGGACTGGACAACAAAAGAGCGTTGAGTCGTTGGACTTGATGCTCTTTTTTGTTTGTGTACCCCGAAAAATTGATGAACAAAAAGAAAAATTAAAAAAATTCTCTTGAAAGCTGTAACAAAAGGGTGGGAATTGCGTTAATTGGATAGAAACAGTTGATCAGAATGAAAAGCGGAGGTGAAGGTATTTTATGAAAGTCAAAGAAAACCATCTCTTATTTTGGCGTTCCATGGGATGCTTGGGCGGAAAAAGCAGACCAGTCTGTTGCTGATCCTGCTGACGATGGTTTTTTCGTTCCTGACAGCAGCCACGATTTATTCTGGCAGCTCTGCCCAGGCGTTGCAGGATACCCGATGCGAACTGTACGGCGAGTGGCAATACCTGAGATTATCGGATACGGACACGGATGCTGCACAGGTGCGGGAGAATCTGCCTGCGTCCGCAAAAGCCAGCACGGCAATTCAGGATGGAATCGTTCTTGGTGCAGACAATGGGCTGGCGGGCGGTATCGGAACCGTAGACAGCGCCTTTGCACAACTGGGGCGTATCGTGCCGATCGGCGGAAACTTTCCTGCACAACCGGATGAGATCGCCATGACGACAACGTTGTTGGATGCGTTGGGCTGTTCCTATGATCTGGGGCAGACGATCACGCTGAAGGTCGCAGACAATGATTATGACCCGTTATCCGGTTCCGGTAAGATCGTGGAACAGACCTATACCCTGTGTGGTGTTCTTCCGGCCTATGACGTCTATTGGAATCTTGGCAGCAACCTGACGGTCAGTGCAGTTGTCGTTGAGCCGCTTGCACTGGCGGGGCAAAAATTTCAGACCTTCTACGATTTGAATGCGGACACCGTAGGTACTGCATCGGATGACCCGGATTTCATTGCAAATGAATATGCCTATCCGCAGGAAGATACGGTATCTTCTTCGTTGACGTTCCTGCTGATGATCGCGATCCTGGTCAGCTTCTTTGCCGTTGCGCAGTATTTTGTGATCGTGCTTCATAAACGAGTGCAGACACTGCATACATTTCAAATCCTTGGCGCAAGAAAACAGGACTTGCACCGGATGTGCCTGTGGGAAGCTCTTTTTGCAGGTCTTGCGGCAGTTTTCCTTGGTTTTGCTCTTGGGTGTGGTGCTGCCGCCATAGGGCTTGGACTGCAAAAACAGCTTTCGTTCTTTGCGGTTCCTTTTGCATCGCTGATCCTGCTTGCCGTACTATTTTTGGCTGCAGTGCTGTTGGGTGCATTCCTGCCGGCTGTTCTGACCCGCCCAAAGGCAGCACAGAAGAAGGAAAGCAAGGCCAAAAAGTTCCGTTTGGCGCAGCTTCCGCTTGCACCGCAGATCGGTGTCGGCTGTGCGGTCTTGCTGATCGCAGTCAGCTGCCTTTATGTCGGATGGCGTGTCATGCTGCCGTATGATCTGGATGCGCCGTATGCCTGTCTGTCCATCAAGATGAACGGAACGTCCGGGATGCCATTTTCTTTGAAAGAAGATCTTGCAGCATTGCCCGGTGTGGAAGATGTTTCGGCTGCGATCAACCTGACCGACACCTACAGTATTACTTCGGACAAGATCCGGAGCAGCCAGATGCTCTCCGAGATCCGGGTCAAGGACAACGGATTTTATACGGGCGTTCCGAATCTCATGCATAATGCCTCGAATGGGACGCTGAATACGTTCGTTTGCGCCCTGCCGGATGATGAACTGGAACGCATTGCCGAGGATGCAGACGTTCCGGAAAACAGTATGGAGGCGCTGCTGTCCGGAGATTCTGTTCTGATCCGGTGGGGAGATTGCTATTATGATTCCGCTGCGGATGAATATTATCAGGGCTTCCAACCGGATGGCAGTACGCCGGTTGAACCGGTCTTCTCGGCCGGTGATAAGCTGAGCATCCAATACCAGCGTTATACCGGGCAGGATGAAGCCGGGAATGATGTTTATCAGACGTATGCCGCCGAGCTGCCCATTGCCGGCATTGTAAAATCTACGGCAGATTACACACTGCTGACAACAGATCGGATCTTCTACAATGGCATGGTTTTTGTCAGCACGGCTCTTTATCATAAAATGTTTGAAGGCGCAGGAAGCTACCATATGGAAAAAGAAGGATACAGCAGCCTGAATGTAAAGCTGGCTGCCGACAATAACTTCTCGCTGCGGCGTTCCATTGCATCCATTGCCACACGCAGAAATGGGATTCTGAGCGCAGACAACTACGATCTGCTCAGCCAAAGCTATACGGAAGGAACGCAAAGTGCATTTCTGGTCGGAATTCTGGCGGTACTTGGTGTTCTTCTGGGCTGCGCTTTGCTGGTCGTCCTGAACCTTTCTGCCTATGAAGTCCAGCAGCAGCGGTTGTCCCTTCTCCTGACGCTGGGCGTTTCCCCGAAAAAACTGGTGTGTTCTTATGCAAAACGGGTGATTCCGGTGATCGTTGGAACTACGCTGATCGTCAATATCCTTGTATCTGTGGCAGTTTCACACATTGTCCCGATTCAAAGCATTCTGGATCTGATCCGGATCCATACAGATGGACGTGTATTTGAATTTCACAGACCTGTGGGAAGTCAGATCCTGGTCAGCATTCTGCTGATGGGGTTCTGGCTGGGCGCGGCTTTGCTGCCGGTTTTCTCCTTTATTCGGAAAAAAGCATCGAAGGGGGACATCTTATGAAAGACAAAATTTTGGAAGCTGTGCAAATTTCCAAAACCTATGGCGAGGGCGAAAGTGCGGTTCAGGCATTGAAAGCCAGCGATCTGACGATCTGGAAGGGGGAATTTGCGTCCATCATTGGTTCCAGTGGCAGCGGGAAATCCACGCTTCTGAAGATCCTGGGAGGACTGCTGCCGCCCACGACCGGAAACGTTCTGCTGGATGGGCAGGACCTCTATGCGATGAATGCAGAGCAGCTTGCACAGGTGCGGCGGCAAAAAATTGGCTTTATTTTTCAGGACTTCCGGCTGTTCCCGGAGTATACGGTGCGGGACAACATTCTGATTCCATTTTATCTCGACCATCGGACACCGGACGAGCAGATGCTCCGTAAACTGACGGGAATTCTTGGAATCGCAGAGAAACTCGATGCTCGTCCTTCTCAGATTTCGGGTGGACAACAGCAGCGTGCGGCAATCGCCCGCGCACTGATCGGGAAACCGCGCATTGTCTTTGCGGACGAACCGACCGGAAATCTGGACACCAGAACGGGTGAGGACACCATGAAGCTCCTGACAGAATGTGCAGCAGAATTCGGACAGACCCTGATCGTTGTCACCCACAACCCGGAGATCGCGAAGAAAGCGCAGCAGATCATCCGAATCGAGGATGGGTGCATCATAAAAGGACTTTAAAATCAAGACCCCGCGTGAAAACGCGGGGTCTTGATTTTCTGAACAGGAGATTTTTTATTGTGGCGGAACGCTTCTTTTTACAGGAGCAACGTCACGCTTTTACATCCCGTTTCCGCAGCAGGCCCCATGCCAGCAAAAACATTGCCGCCAGCCAGAATGCGCAGCTGAGGAAGAACATTCCATAGCTTCCGGCCAGTGCGTCCTCGCTTTTGTTGGCATTCATGCCCGCCTGCATCAGGGCGTAGGGCCAGAGCAGGGAAAAGCCTTTGGACCCGGCAAAAATGCCAAGGATGCCGCCCAGAAGCCCCAGGAAGATGGGCACGGCAAAGCTGCGGATGACCATGGCCAGCACCAGCTGGGCGGCAATGACAGCCAACGCACCCAGCAGTCCCCGCAGTAAAAACAGAGGTAAGGTGACCGGCGGCAGCCCGGGCAGGTGCGCAAAGACTTTGCCGCAGAACACGAACAGCGCAAACACAAAGCCGTGGGTCAGCAGTGCCAGCTTTGTCACCACCACAAACTTTGCGGCAAACAGGTCCATCGGGCGCACGGGGCTTGCCATGATGAGGTTCCAGTTGTGCCCCAGATGTTCCAACCGCCACAGGTAGGCGGCATAGGTGGCGACCATGGCAGGGAAGAAGAGCATGGAATAAAACAGGGTGTGCTGGGTCCACAGGCTATACCAGCCGTCGGTGAGGATCTCAAGATTTTGCAGATAATTGAAAGTGCCATAGGTGGCGGAAAGAATGGGCAGCAGAAAGAACATCGCCCAGATGGGCGAGGCGTGGAGTTTGCGGTTCTCCGCAAGAATACAGCGTTTCAGCATGGTTTTATACCTCCTCGTCCTGTACCTTGCGCCACGCAAGGGCAAACAGCACAGCGCCCAGCGCAAGGGTGAAGGCCAGCAGCACCCAGTTGAAGGGGCGGGTGCCGTAGGTGACGGTGTGGGTAGCCTTGTCCCAGTTCGCCACTTCGTAGGCGCTCAGAGGAATGTAGTACCCAAAAGGCACAAAGTAACTGGCAAGCGGCGGCATAAAAGCAGAAAACAGCCCCACCAGTGCCCCTACGATGCCCACGCAGAGCGCCGGCAGGGGATTGCCCACCCACAGCATCAGCAGAAATTCGCCAAAGAAGAGCATTGCATCCACAGCCAGTGTGCAAACGAACAGATAGACCAGCTGCCCAGTGGGAAAGGCTTCCGTGTAGCCGTGCACGATGCCCAGCAGGACGGCGGCTCCCATTTCCAGCAGAGTCACCAGCAGAATTTCCAGCACTCCAAAGACCGCCTTGCCTGCAAACAGGCTGCGGCGGCTCTGCAGGGTGTAGAGGAACTTTGGCATACCGCCTTTGACCTCGATCTCCCACAGGCGGCTGGCAAGCACGGCCATCAGCACCGGCATCAGAATGGCCTCGATGACCGGGATGCTGTAAAGCAGGGCACTATAACCGTTGGCCAGTTCTTCAGGGTCAGAGGGAGCAAGCCCGCCCACCCATAAGATCATGATGAGGGGCACCAGCAGGCAGAGCAGCAGATCGTGCCGCCGGTGCGCTTTCTGAAGTTCAGCATGAAAGGAACGCAGCATCTCAGGCCACCTCCCCGCTGGTCTGGGTCAGGCTGAGGAAGATCTCTTCCAGATTCTTTGTCTGGGCGGTCAGCCCGACCACACCGACACCGTTTTCGGCCAGCGTGCTCACCAGTGCCGCCAGTGCTTCGTCCGGCAGGGCGGGCAGTTCCAGCACATCCGGGTGCTGTGCCTGTGTCACCGCCCGGATGCCCTGTCGGTTCAGCACCGCAATGCTTTTGGAAACATCCAGCACCCGCAGCAGGATCCCGCCGCGGCTGTGCTTCTGCAAGGCCTGCAAAGAGCCCTCAAACAGCATCTTTCCGTGGTTCAGGATGCCCACCTGCGTGACCATCTGCTCGATCTCGCCCAATAGGTGGCTGGAGATCAGCACGGTTGCCCCGGTGGTTTCCGGCATGGAGGAGATCAGGCTGCGCATTTCCTGAATGCCGGCCGGGTCCAGACCATTGGTCGGCTCGTCCAGGATCAGAAGCTTGGGGCTACCCAGCAGAGCCATGGCAATGCCGAGCCGCTGCTTCATACCCAGCGAATACTGCCCCACCTTCCGGTTGGCATCGGCAGTCAGGTGGACGATCTCCAGCACCCGGTCAATGTCCTTGTGGGCAATGCCTTTCAGGTCGGCCACGATGGCCAGATTTTCCCGGGCCGTCAGATGCAGATAGCCGGAGGGGGATTCGATCAGGCTTCCGGTCTGCCGCAGCAGGGGGATGCGGTTTGTTTCGTTCATGGTATGGCCCAGCAGCTCCACGCTGCCGCCGGTGGGGTGCACCAGCCCCAGCAGCATCTTCATGCTGGTGGATTTGCCCGCACCGTTCGGGCCTAAAAAGCCGTAGACGCACCCTTGCGGGACGGTCAGGTTCAGATGATCGACCACGGTGCGGCCGTTGTAGCTTTTGCACAGGTCGTGTGTTTCAATGACAGGTTTCATAGAGGATGCTCCTTTCTCGTTCGCTTGGAACACCCACAGTTTACCTCGGCGGGCTTAAGCTCCGCCGAAGCCTGTCTTAATCTGCGCTTAAATTTTCGCAAAATCCGGACATTTCCGGCCAGAACGTGTTATAGTGGGAACAGAAAATGACCGGAGGAACACCGCGATGAACACAATCCAACAGGCACACATTTTACTTGTAGATGACAACACCGATCTGCTGCGGCTGCTCGAAGAGCAGCTGCGTGGGGCAGGCTATCAGAACATCCGCACCGTGCAGAACTGTGCCGCCGCACAGACCGCCTTTGCAGCCGAGATGCCGGAACTGATGATCCTGGACATCAACCTCCCGGACGGAGACGGGTTTTCGCTGTTTCGTACCCTGCGGGCAAAAGCCGATGTGCCGACCCTGTTCCTCTCTGCGCGGGACGCCGATGCCGACCGCTTGTTCGGGCTGGGACTGGGCGCAGACGATTACCTGACCAAGCCATTTCTGATGCAGGAACTGCTTTTGCGGGTGCAGCACCTTTTGCAGCGTGCTTACCGGACCGAGCTTTCCCGGACAAAAGCAGCAATCTTGCAGCTGGGCGACCGGAGCGTGGACCTGCACGATGCCCTTGTGAACCTGCCGGACGGAACCACCCTTGCCCTGACAGCGACCGAGCGGACGCTTTTGCGCAAGCTGGCCGAAAACCGCGGGCATATCGTGACCTACGATGCGCTGTGCGAAGCGGTGTGGGGCGCGGATTATTATGGGTATGAAAACAGTCTGGGTGTTCATATCCGGCATCTGCGGGAAAAGCTGGAACCGGAGCCGGGCAGGCCGCGCTTTCTGCAGACGGTGAGGGGCATCGGGTACAAGCTGGCAAAGGAGGATGCACGATGAAAACCTTTGTGCGGCTCATCCGGCGGTATGTCCTGGCGGCGGTGGGCATCGTTCTGCTGCTGGTGTTTCTGGGCCTTGGGCTGCTGGTGTTTCTGGGCTGGCAGGAAACGACCCATCTGCCGCAGAGGACCTATGCGTCCAGCGAAATTGCGGATGCCATGGTGGAAACTCCGGCGGGGCTTGCCCTTGGTGCAGCGCATACCCCGGAAGAATGGATGGACGGCTATGCATGGGCCATGGTGCTGGACGACACCGGAAATATCCGGTGGAACTATGCCCTGCCGGACGCGCTGAACCATGCCTATACCACCGGAGAAGTGGCGGGGTTTGCCCGCTGGTATCTGGACGATTATCCGGTGTTCTGCTGGGCAGAGGACTATGGCCTGTTCGTCATCGGGCTTGCCAGAGGTAGTTTGTGGAAATGCAGCATTTACACCTCGCCGGAGTACATCCTGAACCTTGCCAAAACCATTCCGCTGGGGTTTGGGCTGCTGTTGCTGCTGGCAGCGATCTGCTGTTTTCTGCTCAGCTGGCAGGGGGCCAAGCGGCTGGAAACGGTGGCTTCCGGGCTGGATGCGCTGGCCGAGGGGCAGACCGTACAGCTGCCTACGGAGGGCTTTGCCGGGGAGCTGGCCGAAAAGCTGAACCGGACCAGTGCGCAGCTGCAAGCGCGGAACGAACTGCTGGCCCGGCGGGACGATGCCCGCACCCAGTGGATCGCCGGGGTCAGCCACGATGTGCGCACCCCGCTGGCGCTGATCCTGGGCTGGGCGGAGCAGCTGGAGCGGGACGCCGTCCTGCCGGAAACTGCCCGGCAAAAGGCCGGAGGCATCCGCACCCAGAGCGAAAAACTCCGCACCCTGATCGAGGACCTGAACCTGACCAGCAAGCTGGAATATGGAACACAGCCCCTGCGCAAGCAGGAATTTGCGGCGGGGCCGCTGTTCCGGGAGCTGGTGGCGCAGTTCTGCGAAAGTCCGCAGGCGGAGACCTGTGAGGTGTCGCTGCAGCAGACCGCGGCCACAGAGCAGGCGAAACTCTGCGTGGACCGTGCCCTGCTGGAACGATTGCTGGAAAACCTGCTGGGCAACAGCATCCGGCATAATGCGGCACCGGTAGAGATCGAGGTGCGGACGGATGTTGCCGGAAATCGGTTCTGCCTGACCGTCGCGGACAATGGCACAGGCTATCCGCCTGCCGTTCTGGCGGCACTGCAAGGCACGCCGCAGAACGAGCAGACCCCGCACATTCTGGGACTTCATGTGGTGGAGCAGATCGCCGCCGCGCATGGCGGCAGGGTGACGTTCGGGCAGAATGTGCCAAACGGTGCAAAGGCAACGGTGTGGCTGCCCTGCGCTGAAAAAAAGGCCCCTGTTGCTTTTGGTCAGAATGTGGTAAAATGAAACCATCAAATTACACAGGAGGCGCTTTCATGCTCAAACGTCTGCGCACAGCTCACCCCATTTTGTATTGCATCCTTGCCGAGGTACTGTTCCTCGGCTCCCTGTTTTTGTCCAGTCTGGTGCTGACCGTCGCGCTGGTGGCGGCCGGGGCAGATTTTTCCGGTCTGGATGAATACCTTCTCAGCCTTGTACAGGAGCTGGTGGGGGCAGGGGCGGCCTGGCTGCTGCTGCGCCGCACCGGGCGGCAGGGACTGCTGGGCCGCCGCGGCAGCGGCTTTTGGAACGGTCTGCTGGTGGGGATGTACCCGCTGGCATTCATCTGCTACAGCATATACAGCGCACTGATCTTTGAGCGGCCGGACACGCCGCTGCTCCCGGCGGGGCGCATCCTGAGCTTTCTGGCCTGCATGGCAATGGTGGGCGTGGCGGAGGAATTCCTGTTCCGGGGCGTCATTGCCGAAACGCTGCTGGAACACTTCGGCACCAGCCGGGCCGGTGTCTGGAAAGCCTGCCTGCTGTCCGGCGTGCTGTTCGGCGCGGCTCACCTGACCAACCTGTCCAGCTCGGCACCCTTCGGCGTGCTGATGCAGTGCGCGTTCTCGGCGTCGCTGGGAACACTGTTTGCGGCCATCTATTTCCGCACCGGCAACCTCTGGGTCACAGTATTCCTGCACGGGGCCATGGACATTGCCTCCATGCTCATCGGCGGGCTGTACGGCACCACGACCCTCTCCGAGAGCGTGAGCGGCTACGACGCCTCCATGCTGCTGACCGTGGTGGTATACCTGCTGCCCGTTGCGTTCCTGCTGCGGAAAAAGAAGCTGCCGGAGGTGCAGCTGTACTGGGGAGCGTACACCCAAAAATGAGGGCAGCAGGCAAAAAAATCCTTGCAATCTGCCCTGCAATCTGGTATACTGTATCTGTTACCGTGGTACGGGGCTGGGAGTATGCCCGCATATCGGGAAAACCGTTTCCCGCCGCTGTTCCATTGGCACATAAAATTTTATAAAGAGGTATAGTACTATGAACAAGCAGGAAGTTATGGCCAAAGTCGCTCTGACCGAGAAGGACACTGGCTCTCCCGAAGTCCAGGTCGCTCTGCTGACCGCTCACATCAACGAGCTGAACGAGCACCTGAAGAAGAACCCGAACGATCACCACAGCCGCCGCGGCCTGATGAAGATGGTTGGCCGCCGCCGCAATCTGCTGGCTTATCTCCAGAAGAAGGACATCGAGCGTTACCGTGCTCTGATCGCAACTCTGGGTCTGCGTAAGTAATTTAAACAGAGGGCAGGTACCGCAATGGTGCCTGCCTTTTGCTTTTGTATACAACTGGCAGCGGCTGCGTATTGCAGCAGTAAATCGAACGCCTGTGCCTGCAGCGGGTACGGACGCTGGATTTATTGCTATGATGCGCATGTCACCGCCTTTTGGATAGGAAAACAAGTCCGAAAAACAAGGAGGCAAAAACAATGGCAATTGAATTTGGTTCCCGCAAAGAGACCTTTGAAAACTACAAGGTCTACGAAACCATGCTGGCAGGCCGCCCGTTCAAGGTTGAAATGGGCAAGATGTGCGGTCTGTCCAATGCCAGCGCGCTGATCCGCTACGGCGAGACCTGCGTGATGTGCAATGTCGTCATGAGCCCCAAGCCCCGCGAAGGCGTTGACTTCTTCCCGCTGAACGTGGAATACGAGGAGAAGCTCTATGCCGCCGGCCGCATCCCCGGCAGCTTCATGCGCCGTGAGGGCCGCCCCGGTGAGCGCGCCATCCTGACCAGCCGCGTGGTGGACCGCCCCATGCGCCCGCTGTTCCCCAAGGAAATGCGCAATGACGTGTGCATCACCATGACCGTCATGAGCCTGGACCCGGACTGCAGCCCGGAGATCGCCGGCATGATCGGCGCTTCTCTGGTCACTGCTGTGTCCGACATCCCCTGGAACGGCCCCATCGGCGGCGTGCAGGTGGGCCTGGTGGACGGCCAGATCGTGCTGAACCCCACCCAGGAGCAGCGCAAGGTGAGCGACCTGGCCCTGACCGTAGCCGCTACCATGGACAAGATCGTGATGATCGAGGCCGGTGCCAACGAGGTGGACGAGGACACCATGCTGAATGCCATCAAGGCAGCGCATGTGGAGATCAAGAAGATCATCGAGTTCATCAACCGCATCGTGGCCGAGCGCGGCAAGAAGAAGATCGACTTCCAGGTCGTGGGCCTGGACATGGAGGTGTTCCATGCCATCCAGAACAAGTATCTGGACGATTTCAAGGCTGCCATGGACACTGACGACAAGAACGTGCGTGACGCTGCTCTGCTGCCCATTATGGACAAGATTGCCGAGGAATACCCCGACCTGTCTGCTGCGGACCTGGATCTGGTGAGCTACAAGATGCAGAAGTTCGTCGTGCGCCGCTGGCTGCTGGACGAGGGCAAGCGTGTGGACGGCCGCGGCATCAACGAGATCCGCCCGCTGGCTGCCGAAGTGGGCATTCTGCCCCGCGTGCACGGTTCCGGTATGTTCACCCGCGGCCAGACCCAGGTGCTGACCACCTGCACTCTGGGCGGCACCAAGGACAACCAGCTCATGGATGACCTGACCGACGAGCAGACCAAGCGCTATATCCACCACTACAACTTCCCGCCGTACTCGGTAGGCGAGGCCCGCGCACCCCGCAGCCCCGGCCGCCGCGAGATCGGCCACGGCGCTCTGGCCGAGCGTGCTCTGGTGCCCGTGCTGCCCTCTCTGGAGGAGTTCCCCTACACCATCCGCTGCGTGTCGGAGGTGCTGAGCTCCAACGGCTCCACCTCGCAGGCTTCCATCTGCGGCTCTACGCTGGCTCTGATGGATGCCGGTGTGCCCATCAAGGCCCCTGTGGCCGGCATTTCCTGCGGCCTGATCACCGAGGGTGACCGCTGGATGACCATGCTGGACATTCAGGGCGTGGAGGACTTCCACGGCGATATGGACTTCAAGGTGGGCGGCACCCGCAAGGGCATCACTGCCATCCAGATGGACATCAAGATCGACGGCCTGACCTACGACATCATTGCCGAGGCCTTCGAGAAGTGCCGCAAGGGCCGCCTGTATATCCTGGACGAGATCATCAAGCCCGTCATCGCCGAGCCGCGCCACGAGCTGAGCCGCTACGCTCCCAAGATGTTCAGCATGATGATCCCCACCGACAAGATCAAGGACGTCATCGGCAAGGGCGGCAAGGTCATCCAGGACATCTGCGCTACCTGCAACTGCAAGATCGACGTGCAGGAAGACGGCCATGTGTTCGTCTCTGCTGTGGATCAGGAGGACGCAAAGCGTGCCATCTTTACCATCAAGACCATTGTGGAGGACCCCGAGATCGGTGCCATCTACAAGGGCAAGGTCACCCGCCTGATGAACTTTGGTGCGTTTGTTGAGATCGCCCCCGGCAAGGAAGGCCTGGTTCACATCTCCAAGCTGGACACCAAGCGTGTGGAGCGTGTGGAGGATGTAGTGGCTGTGGGAGATGCCATCGTGGTCAAGGTCACCGACATCGACCAACAGGGCCGCATCAATCTGAGCCGCCGCGACGCCATCCTGGCTCTGGAAGCCAAGCGCGCAGAGCAGGCCCAGCAGTGATCTGATGGGGACCCCGTCAGGCAGACCGTAAGAATATGATGAAAGATCCGCTGTTTCTCCAAAGGAACGGCGGATTTTTTGTGCTGGACGCACTGCGTCTGTGCGCGGTATAATCAGAAAAAAGCGGACAGCATGAAAGGAAGAAAACCCATGGAAGAACATCACATTCCGCAGGCGGTGCAGATCCGCAATGCCCATGTCCACAACCTCAAGAACATTGATGTGGACATCCCACTGCACCAGATCGTGGGCATTGCGGGCGTGTCCGGCTCCGGCAAATCCTCGCTGGCACTGGGCGTGCTGTATGCGGAGGGCTCCCGGCGCTACCTGGATGCCCTGTCCACCTACACCCGCCGCCGGATGACTCAGGCCGCCCGGGCGGGCGTGGACGAGGTGCTGTACGTTCCGGCTGCGCTGGCCCTGCACCAGCGGCCCGGCGTCCCGGGCATCCGCAGCACCTTTGGCACCGGGACCGAGCTGCTCAACAGCCTGCGGCTCATGTACTCCCGTCTGGCCAGCCACCGCTGCCCCAATGGGCATTATCTGGCCCCGTCGCTGCGGGTGGCGGCCGGGAAAGAGCTGCTCTGCCCGGAATGCGGGGCGCAGTTTCTGGCCCCGTCGGCCGAAGAGCTGGCCTTCAACTCGCAGGGGGCCTGCCCGCAGTGCGGCGGCATCGGCACGGTGCGCACGGTGGACCCCGCTACGCTGGTGCCGGATGATTCCCTGACCATCGACGAGGGTGCCGTGGCCCCGTGGAACAGCCTGATGTGGTCGCTGATGACCGACATCTGCCGGGAGATGGGCGTGCGCACCAATGTGCCCTTCCGGGACCTGACCGCGCAGGAAAAGGAGATCGTGTTCCACGGTCCGGCGGAGAAAAAGCACATTTTCTATCACAACAAGAATTCCAATCAGGCAGGGGAGCTGGACTTTACCTATTTCAATGCGACCTACACCGTGGAAAACGCGCTGGCCAAGGTCAAGGACGAAAAAGGCATGAAGCGGGTAGAAAAGTTCCTGAAAGAGGACATTTGTCCTGCGTGCCATGGCACCCGCCTTTCGGCAGCGGCCCGCGCCCCCAAGCTGCGGGGCCTCTCGCTGGATGAGGCCTGCCGGATGCCCCTTTCGGAGCTGGTCGGCTGGGTGCAGGGCGTGCCGGACAGCCTGCCCGCAGAGATGCGCCCGATGGCGGAAAACATTGTGGAATCCTTCACCGGCCCGGCAAAACGACTGATGGATCTGGGGCTGGGCTACCTCGCGCTGGACCGTGCGGCCTCGACCCTTTCCACCGGAGAGCGCCAGCGCATGCAGCTGGCCCGCGCCGTGCGCAACCGCACCACCGGGGTGCTCTATGTGCTGGACGAACCCAGCATCGGCCTGCATCCCTCCAACATCGTGGGCCTGACCGGCGTGATGCACGACCTGATCGCGGACGGCAATTCGGTGATCCTGGTGGATCACGACACACAGATTTTAAAGGAAGCAGACTGGATCGTGGAAATGGGGCCGGAAGCCGGGGCAAAGGGCGGCCATGTGATCGCACAGGGCACCATCCCGGCCATCGAGGCGGACCCGGCGTCCCAGATCGGGCCCTTCCTCTCCGGAAAGGCGGACACCCTGCGGCGAAAGCGCGCATTGGCGGACGCCCTGTTTGCACAGGGAACACTCCATCTTTCCACCGCGCAGCTCCACACGGTGAAGCCGCTGGAAGCAGACCTGCCCAAGGGGCGGCTGACCGTCGTGACCGGCGTGTCCGGCTCCGGCAAGACCACGTTGGTGCTGGAGAGCCTTGTTCCGGCACTGGAAGCCCGCATCGACGGCAAGACACTGCCGCCGCATGTCCGCGCCCTTGACGCGGAGGGCATCGCCCACGTCAAGCTCATTGATGCGACCCCCATCGGGATCAACGTCCGCTCCACCGTTGCCACCTACGCAGGCGTCCACGATGACCTGCGCAGGCTCTTTGCGCGGTCGCCGGACGCAAAGGCACACGGCTACAAGGCCGGAGATTTTTCCTACAACACCGGGTCCCTGCGCTGTCCCGGCTGCGACGGCACCGGCGAGGTGAGCCTGGACGTGCAGTTCCTGCCGGATGTGAATATCCCCTGCCCGGACTGCCGTGGTTCCCGCTATGCCCGGGCGGCCGGACTGGTAAAACTGACCGGCCCGGCGGGGCAGACGGCCTCGCTGCCGGAGCTGATGGACATGGACGTGAACACGGCCATCAATTTTTGCCGGAACATGAAAACGGTCTGCCAGAAGCTGAAGGTCCTGCAGCAGCTGGGCCTTGGCTACCTGACTCTGGGCGAGGAAACGCCCAGCCTTTCCGGCGGCGAAGCCCAGCGTCTGAAGCTGGCCAGCGAGATCGGCCGGACCCAGACCGATTCCGTGTTCGTGTTCGACGAGCCGTCCATCGGCCTGCACCCGCTGGATGTGCAGGTGCTGCTTGGGGTGTTCCAGGCCCTGCTGGACAATGGTGCGACTGTGGTGGTCATCGAGCATGATCTGGACGTCATCCGCAATGCGGACTACATCATCGACATGGGCCCCGGCGGCGGAGATGCCGGCGGGCGGATCGTGGCCTGCGGCACCCCGGAGCAGATCTGTAACGACCCGGCCAGCATCACCGGGCGGTATCTGCGCCGCTGACGGCTGCAGCTTGGTGTTGTGTTTTGCGCCCGGATATGCTATCATCGGGCCAGAAGCAATGCGAGGAGGAGTTTTCTATGATCCAATTTGGCCTGCGTCTGCACGACGCCGAAAAGCTGCCCCTGGAGCAGGTGCTCCCGCTGGTGCGTCAGCGGGGTTTCACCTGCGCTCACCTGGCCCTGAGCAAATCCCTCAAGGAGGTGCCCAACACGCCGAGCGCCCTCACCCCCGGTTACGCCGCCTATCTGCGCCGCCTGTTTGCCCAGAACGGCATTGACATTGCCGTGCTGGGCAACTACCTCAACCTGGCCCACCCGGACGAGGACGCTCTGCACGCCATTCAGGAAAAATACTACGCCCATATCCGCTTTGCCAGCCTGCTGGGCTGCGGTATGGTGGGCACCGAGACGGGCGCGCCCAACGCGGAGTACAAGTTCTGCCCGGAGTGCCGCAGCGACGCGGCCCTTGCCACCTTTATCAAGAACTTCAAGCCGGTGGTGCGCTGCGCCGAGCAGTACGGTGTGACCATTGCCATCGAGCCGGTGGTCAAGCACATCGTGTACGATGCCAAGCGTGCCCGCACCGTGCTGGACGAGATCGGCAGCCCCAACCTGCAGATCCTGCTGGACCCGGTGAACCTGCTGAATATGGAAAACGTGGACGCCCGCGAAGAGGTGTTCGCCGAGGCCATCGAGCTGCTGGGCAAGGATGTGGCCATGATCCACTTCAAGGACTTCCTGCGCAAGGACGCCGGCGGGCAGCTGGCCGCCACCGGTGCCGGGCAGGGCGGCATGGGCGATTACCGCACCATCCTGCGCTTTGCCAAGCAGGAAAAGCCCTGGGTGTTCGCCACACTGGAAAACACCACGCCGGAGAATTCGGTCCAGTGCCTGCAATACCTGCAAAAGCAGTACGACGCGTGCTGAATCTGCCCCAATCACAAAAGGGTCTGCTGCCGGAAACGGCAGCAGACCCTTTTGTGATAGAGAAATCAATCCAGATTCAGTTTGTTCTTCATCAGCCAGTTGGTGGCGGCAAAGTAGACACCGCACAGCACCGCATCGGCCAGCAGGGAAACCAGCACGGCGCGGAGATAGAACCGATTGGTCGTGACCTGCCAGGTATCACCGGAAGCGATGACTACCATATCCAGCCCGACGGTGTTGTTGGTGTAGGGCAGCAGAGCCACAAGGCGGTTCTGCACAATGTTCAGGATCACAAAGGCCGCGATGCCCACCAGCGCAAAATGCTGCTTGAACTGATGCCCGATCATGCAGGCGGTGTACAGGCACAGGATGGAGCAGGCCAGCGTGGCCAGCCACTCGATGGCCGTGAGCAGCAGCATAAAGCCGCTGACATTCAGAACGCGCTGCAGAATATCTGCCAGCAGCCGGAAGTCGCGCACGGCACTGGCCCAGTCCGAGAAGATGCCGTTGACGTTCAGCATCCCGCACAGGAAGAATACACCGAGGGAAAGCGCGATGACCAGGATGCTGCACAGCAGCCACACCATGCTGGAGATGAGCTTGGACAGGATGAGCTGCGCCGGGGTGACCGGCAGGGTGTGCATCAGATAACCCTCGCGCCCCAGCAGGTTGCGGGTGAACCGCTGGATGATGGTGAGCGCGGTGATGACTGCAATGGCGACACACAGCATCAGGTAAACCATCGTGACGACTGCGATGGGAAAATCAGAAGCCAGCGCCGGAAAGCGGAAGAACGCCCCCAGCAGTGCAGCGGCAGCCAGAATGGCCAGATACAGTCCGCCGTAAATGCGGCAGGTGGCCTTGAACTCATACTTTAAAAGTTTGCTCAGCATTTGAATACCTCCCGGAAATATGCATCCACGCTCATGCCCTCAGTCTCGCGGAGCTCCTCCACGCTGCGATGGGCGAACACCCGGCCGTCCTTCAGGAAGATGGCCTCGTCCAGCACCGGCTCGATGTCCCCGATGAGGTGGGTGGACAGGATGACCGTTGCGTCCTTGCTGTAGTTGCTGATGATGGTGTGCAGGATGTAGTCGCGGGCGGCGGGGTCCACGCCGCCGATGGGCTCATCCAGCAGGTAAAGCCGGGCCGCGCGGCTCATGGCCAGGATGAGCTGCACTTTTTCCTTGTTGCCCTTGGAGAGGGTCCTGAGCTTTGCGGTGCGGGCAATGTGCAGGGCGTCCAGCATCTCAAAGGCCTTGGCGGGGTCAAAGTCGGCGTAAAAATCCGTGAACATGCCCACCAGCTGCTCTACCTGCATCCAGTCGGGCAGCCAGTCGGCGTCCGGCAGGTAGGAAACAAGGGCCTTGGTGTCCGGGCCGGGGGCCATGCCGGCTACCTTGATGCTGCCGGACGTGGGCTGCAGCAGGCCGTTGGCCAGCTTGATGAGGGTGGTCTTGCCGCTGCCGTTGGGGCCCAGCAGGCCCACGATGCGGCCAAAATTCACATGCAGATCCACGCCGTCCAGCGCGGTCTTGTCTTTGTCGTAGCACTTGGTCAGTGCTTCACAGGTCAGAATCTCACTCATTGTGCATCCTCCTTGGTGGTGTCCAGCTGCTCCAGCAGGGCAGCCGCGCGTGCAGGGCTGTAGCCGATGCCGCGCATCTTGACCAGAAATTCTTCCGCCAGTTTCCGGGCGGCTTCGGTCCGAAGCTGTTCGATCAATTCGGTGTCCTCCGTAACATAGCGGCCTGAGGTGCGTTCGGTGCGCACCAGACCTTCGGTTTCCAGCTGGGCCAGGGCCCGCTGCATGGTGTTGGGATTGACCCCGGCGGCTGCGGCAAGGTCCCGCACCGAGTCCAGGTGCCCGCCGGGCGGGTAGGTGCCTGCCAGGATGCGGGCCTTGAGCCGTTCCACCAGCTGTGCATAGATCGGGCGGCTGGAATCAAACTGTTCCGACATACTGTTGTCTCCTTGTGTTGCTGTATTAAGCGCTTGATACAATAATACACGATCTACCCCGCTTGTCAAGCCCTTTTGGCAAAAAAAGAAGAGCTGCTGCGAAAAAATACGCAGCAGCTCTGAAAATCAGAACAAATTTACTCCAGCACCAGCAGCAGGCTCATCTTGAACTTGCCCTGTGCGGTCACACTGTGCAGGCCGTTCTTGTCAAAACGGAAGCTCTGGCCTGCGGTCAGCTCGTAGTCCTGGCCCTCGTAGCCGATGATGGCCTTGCCCTCCAGTGCGGTCAGGATGGCGTTGCCGGGAGCACGGTGCGGGGTCAGGCCGGTGCCCTCGTCAAAGGCCATCAGCACGAATTTCATGTTGTCGGTGTGGGCCAGGTCCAGGTTGGCGATGCTGCCCTCTTCGTAAGAGATCAGGTCCTTCAAAACGATGCAATCTGTCCAGAAAAAATGAGGATAATATCAAAATTTACAGAGATTTCATACAATTCTGCATTGCAAATTTTTTGACGATGTGCTATGCTGAAAGGCAGAGAACCGCTGCCGGAACCGGCGGCGCAAATGAGTTTGGAGGATTTGACTTATGGCTGATCGCATCGTTCTGAATACCATTTCCTACCATGGCCATGGTGCCATCGAGAACATTGTGCCGGAGCTCACCGCCCGCGGCTACAAAAAGGCCTTCGTCTGCTCGGACCCCGACCTGATCAAGTTTGGCGTTACCAAGAAGGTCACCGACCTGCTGGACGCCGCAAACTTTGCCTACAGCGTGTACAGTGAGATCAAGCCCAACCCCACCATTGCCAATGTGCAGGACGGTGTGGCCGCTTTCAAGGCTGCCGAAGCAGACTGCATCGTGACCATCGGCGGCGGTTCCTCCATGGACACGGCCAAGGCCATCGGCATCATCATCAACAACCCGGAGTTTGCGGACGTCCGCTCTCTGGAGGGTGTGGCTCCCACCAAGAAGCACGCCGTGTTCACCATCGCGGTGCCCACCACTGCCGGTACGGCTGCTGAGGTCACCATCAACTACGTCATCACCGATGTGGAGAAGAAGCGCAAGTTCGTCTGCGTGGACACCAACGATATCCCCGAAATCGCTGTGGTCGATCCCGATATGATGTCCTCCATGCCCAAGGGCCTGACCGCCGCTACCGGTATGGACGCTCTGACCCACGCCATCGAGGGCTATATCACCAAGGGGCACTGCACCATCTCCGATATGTTCCATCTGGAAGCCATCAAGCTCATCAGCGAGAACCTGCGCGGTGCCGTGCAGAACACCCCGGAAGGCCGTGAGGGCATGGCTCTGGGCCAGTACATCGCCGGTATGGGCTTCTCCAACGTGGGCCTGGGCATCGTGCACTCCATGGCACACGGCCTGTCCGCCCTGTATGATACCCCTCACGGCGTGGCCTGCGCCATCCTGCTGCCGGTGGGCCTGGAATACAACAAGACCGTCGCCGGTGAGCGCTACCGTGCCGTCGGCAAGGCCATGGGCGTGAAGGGCATCGACGAGATGAACGACGCCGAGGCAGCCGATGCCACCATCGCCGCTGTCAAGCAGCTGAGCGCCGATGTGGGCATCCCCGCAAACCTGCACGGCATCCTGAAGGAAGAGGACATCCGGTTCCTGGCCGAGTCCGCTTATGCCGACGCCTGCCGCCCTGGCAACCCGCGTGACACCAGCGTGGAAGAGATCGTGGAGCTGTACAAGAGCCAGCTGTAACCCTACAGCCTGAACCACCCGCGTAAACCAAAGGCCCCGCACCGTTCCGTTCGGAACCGGTGCGGGGCCTTTGGGATGATGCACTGCCGCAAAACTTATTCGGCTGCGCGGGACTGCTCCACAAAAGCGGCGATCTTGTCTACCTGGATCTCGGCCACGGCACGGCCGGTGTCGTACACGCGGCGCAGCTGGGCGGGGTCACGCTCCATGGAGCCGATCTCCAGCGGGATCGGCGGCCGGATGACAAAGGCCTGGCCGGTCTGCTCCAGCATGGACACATGTTCCAGTGTCTCGTTGTAGCGCTCGTGGCGGTCGGCCACGGCCTCCACAAAGGCGGGGTAGCGCAGGTAGCGCGCCCGGATGGCGGGCAGCATCTTGTTTTTCTTTTTCACAAAGTCCTTGGGCTGGGTCAGCACGATGAGGTTGCGCTTGTAGCCGATGGACTCAAAGAAGCGCACCGGGATGGAATCTGCAATGCCGCCGTCCAGCAGCTGGTAGTGGCCGATCTTCACGATCTTTGCGGCCAGCGGCATGGAGGCCGACGCCTGCATCCACTGGATGTCCTCGGCGTCGCCGGTGCGGCACTTGTGGTAGATGGGGTCACCGGTGCGCACATCGGTGCACACCACAAAAAAGTCCATGGGATCTTCCCGAAAGGTTTTGGCGTCAAACGGATCCAGCTTTTCCGGCACGGTGTGGTAGCAGAACTGCTCGCTGTACAGATTGCCGGTGCGCAGCAGGTTGCCAAAGCTGGCGTAGCGCTTATCTTTGCAGTATTCGGTGTTGTAGCGGATGGTGCGCCCGATCTGGTGCGACTTATAGTTGCAGCCGAACACGGCCCCCGCCGAAACACCGATGGCACCGTCCACCGTGATGCCGTGCTCCATCAGCACATCCAGAACACCGGCGGTGAACATGCCGCGCATAGCCCCGCCTTCCAGTACAAGTCCCGTTTTCATAACCGTTCTCCCTCTCCTCCGATCGGCGTACAGGCACCGGTCTTTCTTCCAAGTATACTCAAAAATCAGCAAAGCACAAGAGCGCCGAAAGCCAAAAATTACAGGACTGTTTTGCGGAGTTTCGGTGCTTTTTGCCATAGGCATGCTTTTGGAAAAAGCCCACGCAGATGCAGCCTGGATTTTTTTAAATTTGGGCACAAAGCCACTTGCCAAAGGCAGGCACTTCCGTTATACTAGGTAAAATACATACAGGTTGCGGGCACAGCTTTGTGCCCCGGAATGGAAAAAGGCTGGAGGACAAAGACTGCTTATGAAGATGCTGGAAGATCGTATCCGCGCAGACGGCATTGTGCGCGAAGGGGATGTGCTCAAGGTTGACAGCTTTATCAACCATCAGATGGATATCCCGCTGTTCCGCGAGATGGCCCGGGAGTGGAAGCGCCTGTTTGCGGGCAAGCCCATCAACAAGGTGCTCACCATCGAGGCCAGCGGCATCGGCATTGCCGCCATTGTGGCCAGTGAGTTCAACGTGCCGGTGGTGTTTGCCAAAAAGTCCATGAGCATCAATCTGGACTACAACAACTACGAGACCAAGATCCAGTCCTTCACCCACAAAAAGATCTACAACGTCATCGTGTCCAAAAAGTTCCTCACCGCAGAGGATCATGTGCTGATCATCGACGATTTCCTGGCCAACGGCTGTGCCCTGATGGGCCTGCTGGAGCTGGCACAGGAGGCCGGTGCCACCGTGGAAGGCATCGGCATCGCCGTGGAAAAAGGCTTCCAGCAGGGCGGTGAGCTCATTCGCAGCAAGGGCATCCAGCTGGAGAGCCTTGCCATCGTGGAATCCATGAACAGCGAGACCGGCGAGATCGTGTTCCGCGAGCAGCCCCACCAGAACTGAACTCCTTCCGTCATCGCTTGCGCGATGCCACCTCCCTCAATGAGGGAGGTTTTTTTGCTGTTTTAGGTGGCTCGCCCTCTCAGGCGCTATCGCGCCAGCTCCCCCAGAGGGGGAGCCAAGAATCTGACCGTAACGCTTCTTGCCTCTCCCTTTGGGAGAGGTGACATTGCGTGAGCAATGGCGGAGAGGGCGAGGCAGTGAACCCTTTTTATGTCCCATCCGTACTGTCCCCGTCTGCCGGCAGGGCAGTGGTCTGCTCGGCGGGGACGTCTGCGGCGGCGCGGGGCACGCCTTTGTACACCAGCGTCTGTTCCAACACCTCGGCACACACCGGGGCCGAAAGGCTGCCGCCGGCGGTGGTCCAGCTGTGGGGTTCATCCAGGCAGACCAGACACAGAAACTGCGGGTCGTCGATGGGCGCCACGGCCACAAAGCTGGCAATGCGGGCTTTTTCGTCGGCGCTGTCCAGCTTCTGGCTGGTGCCGCTCTTGCCGCCCACCCGGTAACCGGAGATCTGCGCGTTGCGTCCGCCGCCGTACAGAACAACGGCTTCCATCATCTCCCGCATGACGGCGGAAGTCTCCGGCTGGATCACCTGCTGTTTGCACACGGGGTCCCGGTGTTCCAGCACCGTGCCGTCCGGGGCCAGAATGTCCGATACGAGGTAGGGCTGCATCAGTTTTCCGCCGTTGACCACTGCGCACACGGCGGTGGCCATTTCCAGATAGGAGATCTTGCTGCTTTGCCCGAAGGCGCAGGAGGCCAGCTCCACCGGCCCCATACGGTCGGCGGTGTAGTACAGGCTCTTTTTCGGCTCGGCGGGCAGGTCGATGCCGGTGGGCTCCCGCAGGCCGAAGGCGGCAAAGTAATCGCAGAAGGCCTCCTTGCCAAGCCGCGCTCCGATCTGGATAAAGCTCTGGTTGCAGGAATTTTCCAGCGCCTGCGTCACGGTCTGGGTCCCGTGGCGCTTGTGGTTGGCGCAGTGGAACCGGGTGCCCGCCACCGAGATGGACTCCCCGCAATAAAAGCTGGAGTTCCGGGTGATGGCTCCGGCGTCCAGCGCGGCCGCGCAGGTGATGAGCTTGAACACGCTGCCCGGTTCGTACAGGTCGCTCACGGCCTTGTTGCGCCACTGGGTCTGCTGGGCCAGCTGCAGGGCGGCCGTCCGCTGCTCCCCAGAGAGGGCATCTACGGCGGCGCGGGCAGCTTTGTCGTAGAGGACCCGCGGCTGGTTGGGGTCGTAGGCCGGGGTGGTGGACATGGCCAGCACGGCCCCGGTGTTCACGTCCAGCACGATGCCCACGGCACGGGCGGCCACATAGTGTTCCTGTACGGCGTAATTCAACGCATTTTCGAGATAATGTTGAATGTTGGCGTTGATGGTCAGCCACAGGCTGCTGCCCTCCACCGGGAACTGCTCGGTTTCGTAGCTCTGCTCCAGCGTGTAGCCCCAGGCGTTCACGGCGGTGAGCACCACGCCGTTCTGCCCGGTGAGCTGCTCGTTGTATTCCAGCTCCAGCCCGCTCACTCCGGCGTTGTCCACATTGGTAAAGCCCAGCACCGACGCCAGAAACTCCCCCTGCGGGTACCAGCGCTTGCTGTCCTGATTGATACGGATGCCGGTGATGCCGTTTTCCTCGCAGAAATCCCGCACGGCATCCGCCATGGAACGCTCCACCCGGTAGCGCAGCAGACAGTCGTTGGAGGCGCGGTCCCGGAACTTTTCCAGCAGGGCGGCTTCGTCCAGCTCCAAAATCTGCGCAAGACCGTGGGCGGCCAGCTCCAGTTTGTCGGCAGGCATCTCCCGCGGGCTGGCCCGCAGGGTCCAGCAGCTGCTGTTGGCCGCCAGCAACACGCCGTCGGCACTGTAGATGCGGCCCCGGTCGGCAGGCACCACGGTGTCCCGCAGCTGCTGCCCCAGTGCCCGCCGGGTGTACCAGTCCCCGGCGGCCAGCTGCAGCCAGTAGAGCCGGGCAATAAGCCCTGCAAAGCAGATGCCGCATAAAAGCAGCGCCACCAGCCGGGCACGGGCGCGGAACGCCTGCTCCGGCAGGGTGCGCAGGGGTTCGGGCCGGGACATGGCAGCACCTCCTTTTCCGGCTCAGTTTATGCGGGCAGGGCCTGCGGCTATGACTAACAGCCCGGCGGTCTGCGTACAATAGACCAAAAGGACTGCCGGAGGTGATGAGGATGCACAGGGCCGCTGTGCCTGCCCGGGCCCGGCGCGGACTGCTGCGTCCGCTGCCCGCCATGGACCTGCCGTTTCTGATCCTGGTGCTCACGCTGGTGGGCTTTGGGCTGGTAATGCTGTACAGTGCCAGCAGCGCGGTAGCGCTGTACCGGCGGGGCGATGCCTGGGCCTATGTGCGGCCGCAGCTGCTGTATGCGGCCATGGGCATCGGGGCCATGTGGGCGGCCAGCCGGGTGGATTACCACATCTATCACAAACTGGCCTGGCCGCTGCTGGCCCTCTCGCTGGTGCTGCTGGTCGTGGTGCTGTTCATGCCGGAATACAACGGCTGCAAGCGCTGGCTGGTGCTGCCGGGGCTGGGCACTCTGCAGCCCAGCGAGATCGCCAAATTTGCGGTGGTGCTGGTGTTTGCCCACATCATCTCCCTCAACCACAGCCGGATGGAGAGCTTTGCGGTGGGGGTGGTGCCCTTTGCGCTGGTACTGGGCGCGGTGGCGGTGCTCATGCTGCTGGAGCCGCACCTGTCCGGCACGGTGCTGATCCTGGGCATCGGGGCAGTGCTCATGTTCGTGGGCGGCACCGGGCTGCGGTGGTTCGTGCTGGCCGGTGTGGGCGGAGCGGGTGCCATCGGGGCGGCCATCGTCATCATGCCGGATCTGGTGCCTTATGCGGCCAGCCGCCTGAGCTCCTGGCTGGACCCCTTTGCCGACCCGCTGGGCGACGGCCACCAGACCATCCAAAGCCTGTACGCCATCGGCTCCGGCGGGGCCGTGGGGCTGGGGCTGAGCAACAGCCGCCAGAAGCACCTGTTCGTGCCGGAACCCCAGAACGACTTCATCTTTTCCATCCTGTGCGAGGAGCTGGGGTTTGTGGGGGCCTGCGCGGTGATCCTGCTGTTCAGTCTGCTGCTGCTGCGGGGCGTCACGCTGGCGGCCCACGCGCCGGACCGCTTCGGGGCACTGCTGGTGGTGGGGTTCGTGGTGCAGGTGGCCTTGCAGGCGGTGCTGAACATCGCCGTGGTCACCAACACCATCCCGAACACCGGCATCAGCCTGCCCTTCTTTTCCTCCGGCGGCACCAGCCTGATGATGCTGCTGGGCGAGATGGGTATCGTGCTGTCCGTCTCCCGCGGGGAAACATAAAGGCGGCCATTTCTGCCGCAAAATGGGATGTTTGCCCCGCAAAAGACGCAAAAAACAGACAAACGACCGGACAAATGCGTTTTGCGGTGTCCGGGTACAAAACAGGGAACCGACGGCCCTCGTTCTGCATACCATGGGGTATCTTTGGCAGAACGGGGGTCTTTGCATGGCAGGGGATTACATCATCACGGGCGGGCGGCCGCTGAACGGAACGGTATGGGTCCCGGCGGCCAAGAACAGTGTGCTGCCGCTGCTGGCAGCGTCCCTGCTGTGCAGCGGGCCAGTGCGGCTGTGCGGGGTGCCGGAGCTGGCCGATGTGGCCGAGAGCCTTGCCCTGCTGCGCAGTGCAGGCTGTACAGCGGAGCGGCAGGGGGCGGATGTGCGGGTGGACGGGGTGCCCGGCAGCGGGACGCTGGCGGCAGGCCCGGCGGGCCGGATGCGGGCATCCATCCTGTTCTGCGCCCCGCTGCTGGCCCGGCTGGGCCGGGCACAGACCGTGCTGCCCGGGGGCTGCCGCATCGGAGCGCGGCCCATTGATCTGCATCTGGCGGGCCTTGTGCAGATGGGAGCCTGCCCGCAGCTGGAAGGCGAACGCCTGCTGCTCACGGCTCCGGCGGGGCTGCACGGAGCGGACATCACCCTGCGGTTCCCCAGCGTGGGGGCCACCGAAACCCTGCTGCTGGCGGCAGCGCTGGCACAGGGGGAGACGACTCTGCGGGGTGCGGCCCGGGAGCCGGAGATCGAAGATCTGGCGGCATTCCTGAACCGGTGCGGCGGCCGGGTGCAGGGCGCGGGCACCGGCACGGTGCGGGTGCAGGGGGTGCGGCGGCTGCACGGATGCAGCTTTGCGCCCCTGCCGGACCGGATCACGGCAGCCACCTTTGCCTGTGCCTGCGCAGCGGCTGGGGGACGGGTGGAGTTGGCAGGCTGCGCGCCCCGGCTGTATGCGCCGGTGCTGGAAATTCTGGAACAAATGGGGTGCGGCGTTGTGCGCCGGAGCGATGCTGCCGTTATTACCCGGTTCGGGCGGCTGTACGGGCCGGGGCGGGTGTTCACCGGGGCCTACCCGGCGCTGGCCACCGACGCGGCCCCGCTGCTGGCGGCGGTGCTGCTCTGCGCGGAGGGACCCGGCAGCATCGAGGATGTGATCTTTGAGCGGCGGTTCGGCTGCGCGGCAGGCTTTGCGGCGCTGGGCGGCCGGGTGCGGGTGGAGGGCCGCACCCTGTATGCGGAACCCGGCGGCACCCTGCAGGGAACGGTGCTGGAAGCGCCCGACCTGCGGGGCGGGGCAGCGCTGGTAATCGCGGCGCTGGCGGCACAGGGCAGCAGCCGCATCACCCATACGGAGTTCATTGACCGCGGCTATGCCGATTTTGCACAGAAACTGACGGCTCTGGGTGGGCAAATTGCACGAGAAACCCCGCGCGGGGCAGACTGCCCGAAAAAAAGAACTTCAAAAACGTAAATTTGACTTGCATTCACGGCAAAAAGATGATACGATACAGTTATATAAGTGTAGGTTGATATTTCTGTGCGTTCTGCACAGTTCTACGATAAAATCCGGATGGAGGACAAAGTTATGGCATTGATGCTCGATGAAGAAATGGACGAAAATGTTACGACGATCAAGGTGATCGGTGTTGGCGGCGGCGGCGGCAACGCTGTGAACCGCATGGTCAGCGATGGCCTGCAGGGCGTGGAGTTCATTGCGATGAACACGGACCAGCAGGCGCTGGCCAAGAACCATGCCGCCGTCAAGGTCCAGCTGGGCTCCAAGCTCACCAAGGGCCGCGGCGCAGGTGCCGACCCTGAGATCGGCCAGCGTGCCGCTGAAGAAAGCAAGGACGAGATCGCAAACGCGCTCAAGGGCTCCCAGATGGTGTTCATCACCGCCGGTATGGGCGGCGGCACCGGCACCGGTGCGGCTCCTGTGGTGGCTGAGGTGGCACACGACCTGGGCATCCTGACCGTGGGCATCGTCACCAAGCCCTTTTCTTTTGAGGGCAAGCGCAAGATGGGCCTGGCTGAGCAGGGCATTGCCAACCTGCTGATGCATGTGGACAGCCTGATCGTGATCCCGAATGAGCGCCTGAAGATGATCAGCCAGGAGAAGATCACCCTGATGAATGCCTTCCAGGCTGCCGACAACGTGCTGCGTCAGGGCGTCGAGTCCATTTCCGCCCTGATCAACGTGCCCGCCTTCATCAATCTGGACTTCGCCGACGTGCGCTCCATCATGAAGGATGCCGGTTACGCGCACATGGGCGTGGGCAGCGCCAAGGGTGCCGGCAAGGCTGAGAACGCCGCCAAGGCTGCCATTTCCAGCCCGTTGCTGGAGACCAGCATTGCCGGTGCACACGGCGTTATCATCAACATCACTTCCAGCCCCGACATCGGCCTGGAGGACGTGGAGACCGCAGCCGGCCTCATCACCCAGAGCGCTCATCCGGATGCGAACATCATCTGGGGTACTGCGTTTGACGAGAACCTGTCCGACGAGATGCGCGTGACCGTCGTTGCTACCGGCTTCGACAACAAGAGTGCCAGCGACCTGCGCAACAGCATCAACAACGCCATGGGCGGTGCCCAGTCGGTGCCGTCGGCAGTGTTCAGCAGCGACACCGGCAGTGCAGCCACTGCCGCTGCTCCTGCTGCTCCTGCTGCTCCTGCAGCAGCCCCGGCCGCTCCGGCAGCTGCCGCAAAGCCCGTGGAAGAGGAAAGCAGCGACAACCGTTACTACGACGAGCTGCTGGCCATCCTGAACAAGCGGAAGTAAGGCTGGCAAATAATAAACGCATCGTGGCACAGCGCCCGTGAGGAGGGCGGGTCTCTTGCGCGCAAGCGGAGGGAGGCAATGCAATGCTGAAACAGGACGTTCCGCTGCGGACCGGATGGTTCGGGTACCGGAAACTGGATGTTGAAAATTGTATTGCGCACATCCGCGCAGCGTATGCGGCAGAACTCCGCCTTGCCCGGCAGACGCAGCAGGGAATGGAGGAGACCATGGCGCAACTCAGGCAGGAGAACAAAGCTCTGCGGCAGCGCTTTGCCCAGCAGGCGGCGGCGCAGGCCGCAGCATCGGTGCGGGCAGAGGGCAGCGACAAGCTGCAGCAGCTGACCCGCAAGCTGGAAGCGGCCCACGCCGAGATCCGCCGCTACCAGACCCGGCTGTTTGCCTGCGAGCGCCAGATGATCGCTCTGCGGCGGGAAAATGCCGACCTCGAAGCAGCCTGTGAGCAGGCCCGGGAGGAGCTGCAGATGGCCGTGGCCCGTGCCGAAAAGGCAGAGCAGCAGGCTGCCCAGAGGCCTGCCTGTCCGGAAGTGCCGGTGCAGGCCCCGACGCCGGAACCGCCCGAAGAAGCTGTGGCCTGCTGTGCAAGACCGGCCGCACAGCCTGCGGCGCAGCCGGAACCCGTGTGGCAGCCGGAAACGGAGCTGGAGAAGCTTTCGGTGGAGCTGCTGCGCCGGTTTGATGAAATGATGCAAGAATGATTCGACAAGCTGCTGCGCCAGCATGGACTGGTGCAGCAGCTTTTTGTGTGAACAGGGGATTTTTGCTGCGGCAAGGCAGCACATTGCCAGATGGGGATGGCGAGGAGCAAGGCACATGAATGTGAAACAGAAGATCCTGATCGCAGACGATTCTGAGATCAACCGCGCGCTGCTGATGGATATCCTGGGCGACGGGTATGAGTATCTGGAAGCGGAAAACGGTGTCCGTGCGGTGGAGCTTTTGCGCGAGCACACGGACATCGCACTGGTGCTGCTGGACATCATGATGCCGCAGATGGACGGCTTTGACGTGCTGAAGGTCATGCGCTGCTATTCCTGGCTGGACGAGATCCCGGTGATCATGATCTCGGCGGCAAAGGACACGGCCAACATCGAGCGTGCCTACGACCTGGGTGTGGCCGACTACATGCGCCGCCCCTTTGAGCGGGTCATGGTGCTGCGCCAGGTGCAGAACGTGCTCATGCTGTATGCCAAGCAGAAGCGCCTGACTCGGCTGGTGACCGATCAGGTGTACGAAAAAGAGCACAACAGCGTGCTGATGATCAGCATCCTGAGCCATGTGGTGGAGTTCCGCAACAGCGAGAGCGGCCTGCATGTGCTGCACATCCGCACCCTGACCGACCTGCTGCTGCACCAGCTGGCGGGCAAGACCGACCGGTATCAGCTGGACGAGAGCGACATTTCGCTCATCAGCACGGCATCGGCCCTGCACGACCTGGGCAAGATCGTGATCCCCACCGAGATCCTCAACAAGCCCGGCCGCCTGACCGCCGAAGAATACGCGATGATCAAGACCCACACGGTGAAGGGTGCCCGCATCCTGCGGGACCTGAGCAACACCATCGGCGGGGGAAACGAGCCCCTGCTGCAGGTGGCCTATGCCATCTGCCGCTGGCACCATGAGCGCTGGGACGGCGGCGGCTACCCGGACAAGCTGAAGGGCGATGCGATCCCCATCGCAGCACAGGTGGTGGCACTGGCAGATGTGTACGACGCTCTGACCAGCGACCGCTGCTATAAACCGGCCTACGACCACGACACGGCCCTGCGCATGATCCTGAACGGCGAGTGCGGGGCCTTCAACCCGCTGCTGCTGGAATGCCTGAATGAGTCGTCGGAGCTGCTGCGGCAGGAGCTGCAGCGCAACGAGTGGGACCGCAGCTTCCACCAGGACACCCACCGCTTGTCGGAGGAGATCCTGCACCGGGAAGCCCTCCCGCGGGAGGACCGCAGCCAGCGGCTGCTCAACCTGGAACGCGAGCGCACCCAGTTCTATGCGGACCAGTGCGGCGGCATCCAGTTCGACTACGACCTGCTCAGCGGCCGGGTGACGGTGACCAACCACTACGCCAGCGCCGCCGAGCGCACCCAGGTGCTGGACTTTGACCATGGCGAAGGGCTGAACTTCCTTTCCCTGAAGGACCGCCGCCGCCTGTTGGAAGCGCTGGAAAAGGCAACCCCGGAGATCCCGCAGGCCAGCTTCCCCGTGGAGGTGCAGACCGGCGGCGGATACCAGCCGCACCGGCTGGTGCTGCGCACCCAGTGGAGCCGCGGCGGGCAGCGCCGCTGTGTGAGCGTGGCGGGCCAGCTGCTGCCGGAGCAGACCGAGGATGCAAAGGCGCAGCCGGATGTGCTGCTGCACAGCTCCGGAGGCTCGATGGCGGCTGTCCTGCAGCAGCTGCAGGGCGTGTTTGACCTGGTGCGTCTGGTGGACCCGGAGCGGGCCAAGGTGCTCACCCTGCACCCGGACGGCACGCTGGAAGAGCAGGCCGGTCACTGCCATGTGGTGTGGAACAAGGCCGGCCGGTGTGAGAACTGCATCTCGGCCAAGGTGTTCACCAGCAAAAAGACCCTGAACAAGATCGAATTCAATGGCGAGGACGCCTATTTTGTGCTGTCGCGCTATGTGGAGAACAACGGCCGCGGCTGCGTGCTGGAAATGGTTTCCAAGCTGTCCAACGGACGCTGGCTGGACATGGGCGGCCGCCGCATGCTGCTGGACCGCAGCGAGGACTTTGACAACAGTGCCTTCATCGATCCGCTCACCGGGGCCTACTCCCGCCGGTACTTTGAAAAGTTCCTGGCCGACAGTGAGCAGATCAACGGTGTGGTGGTCATTGACGTGGACCGCTTCAAGGCTGTGAACGACAGCTAC
>ERZ1673694.297-NODE-297-length-31144-cov-7.979896_pt1 | contig 31144 bp, 37 predicted proteins | sample MGYA00580224_ERZ1673694 | MGnify/ENA primary metagenome ERZ1673694 (study PRJEB41218, sample SAMN15661778) | gut metagenome | host: Homo sapiens | place: Canada: London | collected 2015-08-20/2019-03-30 | study: EMG produced TPA metagenomics assembly of...
AGGTTTGGGGTAATGCCGAGGTTTGGGGTAATGCCAAGGTTTACGGTGATGCTGAGGTTTACGGTAATGCCGAGGTTTGCGGTGATGCTGAGGTTACTTCCCCTGACCATATTTTTAGTATTTCACCCATTGGGAGCGGGAGAAATTCTCTGACCTTGTTTCGTACAAAGGAGCGTGAAATCAGCATTTCTTTCGAATGGAATTTATATAGCCTCGAAGGCTTTTTAGCCCACATTTCAAACTGGGATACAAAGTTCATGAACGTTGCCCTTGTCGCGATTGAGGCCGCAAAGGTACATATTGACCTGGCATCTTCTAATTCCTCTGATGCGTCTTGTCCTTTCTGTGGTGGCACACCTGGACATGATCCCAAAGACCTGAATGTGACTTGCACAAAATGCGGGGCATCTGCGAAGAAACCGTTTTGGAATAACAGGGTGTAATTTAAATGGATAGTGTGAACTTATTCCAGCACCAGCAAAAGGCCCTTGACCTGACGAAAAGCCATAACCGATGCGCCTATTACCTTGATATGGGCCTTGGAAAAACCTTTGTTGGATCGGAAAAGCTGATGAAGCTGAACACCCGGATCAATCTGGTGGTTTGTCAGTGTTCAAAGGTTCCTGACTGGATTGAACATTTTCAAACCTTCTACACCCGAAATTGTGTGTTTAATCTGACAGAGCCTAAAACATTCAAGTTCTTCATGGAACAGACTCAATGTGAGGTTCCAACCCTAATGATCGGCGTGATCAACTATGAGCTGACCTTTAGGCGAAAAGCTCTGAAAACCTTGACTGATTTCACTCTGATGTTGGATGAAAGTTCTCTAATTCAAAACGAAACCGCCAAACGATCAAAGTTTATTCTCGGGCTGAAACCGGATAATGTGATTTTGCTTTCCGGTACACCTACGGGCGGCAAGTATGAAAAGCTGTGGAGCCAATGCCGCCTTCTGGGGTGGAACATATCAAAGGAATTATTTTGGAGGCAGTACGTTGAGACGGAATGGGTTGAAGATGATGGGTTTTGGCGGCAGAAAATCACCGGTTACAAAAATGTTGACCGGCTGAAAAAGAAGCTGGCCGAACATGGGGCGGTATTCATGACCACCGATGATGCCGGGATTGACCTTCCTAAACGGAACTTTGTTCCCGTTAGAACGCCCCCGCCAAAGGAATATTGGAAGTTCTGGCGGGAACGGGTGGTAAGTATCAACACCGCCACACTTCAGGAATTTGAACTGGATTCAGATTTTTGGGGTTCCAATGAAAGCTATGAGCGGGAATTGATTGGTGATACCAGTTTGACCCGCCGCCTGTATGCCCGTCAGCTTTGCGGCCTATATAACCCCAACCGTTACAAAGCCTTTAGGAATTTGGTGGAGAGTACGGAAGATCGATTGATTGTGTTCTATAACTTCACAGAAGAAATGGAGCGCATGAAAGGGATTGTGAAGGCCATGAACCGCTCTGTGTCCATCATATCTGGTGAAGTCAAGGATTTGGGCGCTTACAATTTCTATTCTAATTCCATGACATTTATCCAGTATCAGGCTGGGGCCAGAGGGGGCAACTTCCAAAAGGCCAATAAGATCATTTATTTCAGTCTCCCAGAAAGTTGGGAACTGTGGGAGCAGAGCCAAAAGCGGATTCACCGTATGGGACAGGAACGGCCATGCTTCTATTACTGGATGATTTGCCCCGGCACCGTGGAAGAAAGTATTTTTTCCACCCTTCAAAGACGAAAGGACTATAACGATGAACTGTTCAGAAAATACGAGGAAGGCTACCCAGAGGGCTAAACGGAACCAGTGGTTCCGCAGAATGTTCACCGTGGCCCTTCTGATGGGGTTGGTGGTTGGTTTCTTCCTTGGCCGCTTTACGGCCCATGCTTTCGGCAGAACCGAACACCAAGCGGCCCTTGAATTCGGGCTTCAATACCATGATGTTTATTTGAAAGAAGGTGCAGACAATGACCAAATGTGAAAATCCGTGTCCTTATGGCAAGTTTGATGGGTGTTGCTACTTCTGCCCGGATCGGGTTTCCTGTGCTGACGCTTGCCCGGAAAACCCGGAGAAATGCGGACAGGCCATTTTCGATGAAGAAGCGGGGCTTCAGGCTTTCCAGCAATCCCAGCTTGCCACCCTGAACGCTATTGCTTCCCTGACCGCCCATAAGAAGGCCATTGAAGATCAGGAAAAGACCATGAAAGCGGCCCTGTATGATGCCATGATGAAGTTTGGCGTGAAGAAGTTTGAAAGTGATGTGTTGAACCTGACCTTGGTTGAACCCACCACGGAAACCCGGCTGGATTCCGCCAAGCTGAAGAAGAAATACCCTGACATTGCGGCGGAATGCGCTAAATTCACCACCAAGGCCGGTTATGTGAAGATCACCTTGAAGGGTGGTGAAAAGTAATGACCGTTGAACAAATTGAACTTCGTAAGATTTTAACCCAAATGCTGGCCGATAACGGGATTAACCGTGAAACCATCAAAGATTTTGTGGGTAAAATTGTTTCTGAAAAGGTGGATCAGGCAATTCAAAGAGTTATTCATGAAACCAATATGGATTCGCTTGTGGATAAAACCCTTAAAGAAACGATTAACAAAAGCTTGCGTGATGAAGTGGGTTGGAAGGTTCGTCGGGCAATGGGGAGTGTTTCAATTTCCATCGAATGCGTTGGTGATCGTGGTGATCATTAAATGGCACCCATGCCCCGGCCACCCCAACTATCAAATCAACCGTTTGGCCCAAGTTCGTTCTGTGAAAACCGGTAAATTGTTAAAGCCTTATGACGATGGTTCCGGTTATCTTCGGGTGAAACTGGATGGTAAGAATTGCCGGTTACATATCCTTGTGGCGCTGGCATTCATTCCAAACCCGGAGAACAAGCCTGTGGTGAACCATAAACACGGGAAGAAGCATGATTGCAGGGCTTCTCAGTTGGAGTGGGCCACTATATCAGAAAACACAAAACACGCTTGGGATCATGGATTGATTCGGCGGGGGGGGGGTGAAAAATCGTGGCCGGTGAAAAGAACTTTGAAACCCGCCTGAAAAAGTGGCTGGAAAGTGAAGGGATTTATCCCTTGGGTGAACCAGTTGACCGGATGGGAACCCCGCCCTGTGGGTATTGGGAAAAGCGTTGGGGCGGCGGAAGGTATGTGAAAAGCGGCCTTCCTGATATGAAGATTGTGGTGAAGGGGATCACCCTTGAAGTTGAACTGAAAGCCACCAACGGCACCCCTTCAGAACTTCAGAAGCGCAATCTGGCCCAAATCAATAATTCCGGTTGCTTTGGCTTCATCCTGTACCCGGAAGGCTTTGAAACCTTCAAAAAAATTGTGAAAGGGGTGAAACAATGCGAGTTTCCCACAGCCGGGTTGATCTCTTTAATAAATGCCCATACCGATACCGCTTGCGATATGTGGAAGGGCTGAACACCATCCCGGATACTGAACCGGATAATGCCTTGATTCTAGGCACCGCACTTCATACCGGTATTGAAGAAGGGGTTGAAAAGGCCCTTGACTTCTACCAATCCAGCTTCCCCATTCTGACGGATGATCACATTCATGAAATAATGAAGCTGGAAGCCATGATTCCAAAAGCAAAGGCCATTTTACCACCGGGTGGCACCTTTGAACTTCCTATTGGAAATGCTGACTTCATCGGCTTTATGGATTATCTTTGGCCCGCTGGATGGATGGATAAAAAGCACCCTTTTAACCAATGGGGTGAAGATGTTCAGGTGTTTGATCTATACGACTTCAAATATTCCAGCAATTCCAAAAGCTACATGGTTTCCGGTCAGTTGCATGAATACAAGTATTTCTATGAACTGACCCATCCCGGACACCGGATCAGGAATATGTATTTTCTGTTTGTTCCCAAGGTGAAAATCAGGCAGAAGAAAACAGAAACCTTGGCCCAATTCCGGGACAGGTTGCGGGAAGCCTTGAACGGGGCTGAACCGTGGCTTGAACAGGTTCCCTTCAATCTTTACAAGATTGTGGATTTCCTGACCAATGTGAAGCACATGGTTGAAGCCACAGACTTTCCCAAGAACCCAAACCATTTTTGCGGATGGTGTGAGTATGAAGAATATTGTCAGAAAGGATGGGATTATATGTTACTTCCCAAGAATGAACGCCGTGACCTGAACGCCACCAAAAAGAAGGTTGTGTGGCTTTACGGCGCACCCTTCAGCGGCAAAACCTTCTTTGCCAATCAGTTCCCCGACCCCCTGATGTTGAACACGGATGGCAACATCAAGTTTGTGGATGCCCCCTATATCGCCATTCGTGACACCGTTACGGTGGAAGGCCGTATCACCAAGCGCAAACTGGCCTATGAAGTGTTCATGGATGCCGTGGCCGAACTGGAAAAGAAGCAGAACGATTTCCGAACCATCGTGGTTGACCTTCTGGAAGATGTTTATGAATTGTGCCGGGTTTATATCTGTGACCGTCAGGGCTGGAAGCATGAATCTGATGATTCCTTCCGTGCGTGGGATATGGTCAGAAGTGAGTTCCTGAACACCCTGAAGCGGCTGGTGAATTTGGATTATGAAAATATCATCCTGATTAGCCATGAGGACAGAAGCCGTGACCTGACCCGTAAGGGCGGCGATAAGATCAGTTCTATCAAGCCGAACCTTCAGGATAAGGTGGCAAACAAGGTGGCCGGTATGGTTGATCTGGTGGCCCGTATCGTGGCCGATGACAATGAACGGGTTCTTTCCTTCAAGGCTTCGGAAGTGATCTTTGGCGGTGGGCGGCTGACCGTTCACAACAAGGAAATCCCGCTGAATTATGAAGCCTTCTGTGAAGTCTATGAGGAAGCCAACCGGAGGGCCGCAGGAGCCGTTAAGCGTGGCGGCAATACCCCGGCTACCCCCGCACCTAAAACCACCGACACGGCCACCACAGCGCCCAGCAGAAGGGGAAGAAAGGCCAAGACTGAAACCCCGGCCCCGGTTGAAGATGCGGCAAAGGCAGCTTGTGGTGATCCTGATGGCACATGGGAACCGGGCGGCGGTGAAAAGGATGATTCTGTTCCCGTTGCTGAACCGGCCACCGGTGACACCCCGCCTTGGAATGACCTTCCCAAATGCCCGGATGGTGAGCGCATTTTCAGACAGCATGACCAGAACCCGGAAATCCCCCTTTGCCCGTCCATTGACGTTGGCCACCGTTGCCATAAGGAAGGCGGCCCCGATGGTTGCCCCCTGTGGGATCGCCCCAAGGCACAGGCAGAGGAACCCGCACCCAAGACGGATGCTAACCCGCCCCGCCGTACCCGAAAGAAGCGTGAAGAATAATGGTTGATGTGCTGATGATTGCCGGGAAGCCTGAAACCATCTTCAAGGCCCGTGATTTTGAATATCTGGTTGAAAAACACATGGGCTATGAAGCGGCCAAGTATTTCCGGGAATACGCTGAAAAAGCTGATGAAGAAGTCAGAGCGGCCAAGGCTGGTGAAAAACACAGACCTTGCTTCCTATGAAGCTGACCTTGAAAGCAACTACAGAGCCTTTCAGGACATTTAGGCGGAAGCCGCAGTTATTACGGGTGTTCTTCATGAAAAGCGGATAAACCGTGAGAAGATTGCCCATGCAGTCAGGGAAATTGGAAAAATCCTTTCCAACCAACTATAAAAACAACATCTTTGGAGGTAAAAAACTATGGCTATTGATTTTGATAAGATTGATCGTTCCGTTGATCTGAAGAGCCTTCAGGCCGATGTGGAGGATGCCAAGAAGAACGGCGGCGGTGATTTCCCCGCCATCCCCGCTGACAATTATGAAGTGAAGTTGGAAACCATGGAGATCAAAGGCACCAAGGCCGACCCCAACCGCCCTATGCTGGCGGTGTCTTTTAAGATTCTGTACGGTGACTATAAGAACCAGCGCCTTTTCATGAACCGGGTTCTGTATGGCACCAAGAACGATAAAAATATGATCGCTTCCGCTATGGGATTCTTGGAGAAGCTGGATTCCGGGATCCCCGTCAGCTTCTCCACCTACAAGCAGTTTGCCCAACTTGTCCTTGATATTGCGGAAGCCATTGATGGGAAGTTGGAGTATGTCGTGGATTACGATGATACCCGCTTCAACTCCATCATCATTAATGAAGTTTTTGAAGTTGAGGATTGAAAACCGGGGTTTTATACCCAATTCGAGCACAAATAGTGCTTTTGAACCTTAACTTTCAAAAAGGCCGGGGCGCTTGCCCCGGTTGGCCCCAAGGTGAAGCCTTCCCGTGGCGGGGCTGTTTTCACTGATTCACCAAGTATATTCAAAAAGTGGGTGACAAGATGATCTTCTATGATTTTGAGGTTTTCGCTTATGATTGGCTGGTTGTCCTGATCGACTTGAACGCCAAACAGGAAACCGTGATCATCAATGACCCTGACAAACTAAAGGGCTTCTATGAGAGCCACAAGGAAACCATTTGGGCTGGGTATAATAGCCGCCATTATGACCAATTCATTTTGAAAGGTATCTTGTGCGGCTTCAACCCAAAGAAGGTGAATGACTGGATCATTGTTGAGGATAAGCCCGGTTACAGATTTTCCAGCCTGTTCAGGAATTTTCCGGTGATCAACTATGATGTGATGCCCAATCCGCCCATCAGCCTGAAGGCGCTGGAAGCCTTCATGGGCCATTCCATCAAAGAAACCACGGTTCCCTTCGATATTGACCGCCCCTTGACAGAAGCGGAGCTGGCCGAAACAGTCAAATATTGCCGCCATGATGTGGAAGAAACCGTGGAAGTATGGGTTCGCAATATTGCGGAGTTTAACACCACAATGTTCTTTGTAAATCACTTTCATCTTGGAAGTAATTCTATTGGGAAAACCAAAGCCCAGCTTGCGGCAGAAATTTTGGGTGGAAACGGTAAAGGGAAAACCTTTGATGATGAATTTGATTTCCCGATTCTGGATTGCTTGCGGCTGAAGAAATATCGGTTTGTGGCCGACTGGTACAAGAACCCGGTCAATCACAACTATGGCAAAGCGCAAGAAAATATAACCGTTGCTGGTGTTCCGCATACCTTCGCTTGGGGCGGTGGGCATGGGGCTATTCCGAAATATCACGCCCACGGTATTTTCTTGGTGATTGATGTTACTGCCTACTATCCGTCTTTGCAAAAGCAATTCAAAATTGGGTATCGGGTGATGGATAACCCTGAAAACTTTGAGTTCATCCATGACAGCAATATTGAATTCAAGCGCAAGGGGGATAAAAAGGCCCGTCAGCCCTTCAAAATCATGGACAACGCTATTTCAGGGCAGATGAAGCAACCGCAATCGGCGCTTTATGATCCTATGAGTAACAACACCATTTGTATCAACGGCCAACTTCTACTTCTGGATTTGGTTGAACACCTTGAACCCTATTGCAAACTTGTTCAGAACAACACGGATGGTATCATTGTCCAGCTTGCGGATTATGACCGGGATTTTGAAAAGATTGATGATGTGGTTTGGGAATGGGAGCAAAGAACCGGAATGAAGATGGACTTTGATACTTTCATGGGTGACATTTACCAAAAAGATGTAAACAATTATTTTTTGGTTGACCGAGAAACCGGGGCGGTCAAAGCCAAGGGCGCTTATGTAAAAAAACTGTCTGATCTGGACTATGACCTTCCTATTGTCAACCGGGCCATTAGTGAATACTTTGCCCACAAGACTACACCAGAAGAAACCATTATGGGGTGTGGGGATTTGCGAGATTTCCAAAAGGTTGTAAAAGTTTCCAGCAAATATGAATGTGCGCTTTATTCCCCTGTTATCACTATGGAGAAAATCAGGGATGAAAAGGGCCGTTCAAAAACTGTGAAAAGGTTCAGTGGAGGTGAAGTTCAGACTGATAAAACATTCCGTGTGTTCGCTTCTACTGACCGAAGCAAAGGCGGATTGTTCAAAGTGTCTGGTAAGGTTATAAGGGGCCGCAAGAAAAACCCTGAAAAATTCGGGAACACCCCGGAACATTGCTTCATTAGCAATGATGATGTTACAAATATTCCCGTTCCTGATGAACTGGACAGGCAATATTACATTGATTTGGCGTGGAAGCGCCTAAAAGATTATGGAGTTGACCGGGAAAGGGGGGGATTTGAACCATGCAACTGAAGGACTTGACCGGATTGACATTTGGGAAATTGAAGGTGATAAGACGGGATGAAAACTTGAATAATCACCCGGCCTATCTATGTCAATGTGAATGTGGAAATATGCTTGTCGTGAGAGGACAAGCGTTGATAAGCGGAAACACAAAAAGCTGTGGTTGTTTGCGAAAAATTAACCATGTGAAAAAACATAGTGGGAAAGGAACCCGGCTTTATCGCATTTGGAAAGCTACGAAAACCAGATGCACGAACCCAAACGCAAATGATTGGAAGAACTATGGTTCCCGTGGAATTACCGTCTGTGATGAATGGTTACATAACTTCCAAGCCTTCCATGATTGGGCTATGTCACATGGGTATTCCGATGAACTGACCATTGACAGGATAGACAATAACAAAGGTTATTCCCCTGATAACTGCCGATGGGCAACGATGAAAGAACAGCGGCACAACCAAAGGAAGGTGATCAAATGAAATCACCGCTTTTTCGTGGCTATGTTCCGACCAGAAACAAACAATGCCTTGAAAAGTTCAAAGGTGTAAAACGCCTGAAGAACTTTGATGATGTGCGTGATCTGGATGAATTTGCAGGCATTTTGGGGGAAGATACCATCCTGATTGATGTGGACGATACGGAAACTTCTGATCTGTTGTTTCACATGGTTCAGGATTTAGATTTGAAGTGCAAAGTGCATGGCACCACACGGGGGAAACACTTTTATTTCAAGAATCCTGAAGGACTGGTTGAAAAAAGCTGGACAAAACAAACCTTGGCCTGCGGGATTACCACGGATGCCAAGGTTGGACGGAACAACAGCTATTCCATTCTACGCTTCAAGGGGGTGGATCGACCCGTCCTGCGAGATTGCCCAGAAGATGAAATCCAAGAACTTCCTAAATGGCTAACCCCTGTAAAAACCAATATGAAGTTCTTGGATATGGAAGCCGGAGAAGGCCGAAACCAAAGCCTTTTTAATTATATTCTGACCTTGCAGAGTGAGGATTTCACCAAGGAAGAAGCCCGTGAAACTATCCGCCTGATCAACCGTTACATTCTTTCTGATCCATTGTCGGAACGGGAATTGGAAACCATTCTTCGGGATGATGCCTTTAAAAAACCCGTGTTTTTCAACGGAAGCACTTTCCTTTTTGATAAGTTTGCCACCTTTTTAAAGAACAACAACCATATTGTGAAGATCAATAAACAGCTTCACATCTACAAAGATGGTATCTATGTTTCCGGGGCCAGTGAAATTGAAGGGATCATGATTAAACATATTCCACATTTAAAACGGGCATATCGTTCAGAAGTTTTAGCTTATCTTGAAATTATGATAGAAGGGGAAATAACAAGTATGAACCCAAATATAATTGCGTTTAGCAACGGCCTTTACAATATTAAAGATGGAACGTTTAGGGATTTCAGACCGGATGTTGTCATCACCAATAAAATTCCGTGGCCCTATAACCCCGCAGCCTATTCGGAACTGCTGGATCACACCCTTGACCGGCTGGCCTGTAATGATGCTGAAGTTCGGGCTTTGCTGGAAGAAATGGTGGGTTACTGTCTTTACAGGCGGAACGAATTGGGCAAAGCCTTCATCCTGATTGGCGATAAAAGCAACGGCAAATCCACATTCCTTCATGTGGTGAAAAATATGTTAGGGGATGTTAATATTGCTTCTCTTGATCTGAAGGAATTGGGGGATAGGTTCAAAACCGCTGAACTGTTTGGGAAGTTGGCAAACATCGGGGATGATATTGGTGATGAATTTATTGCCAATGCCTCTGTATTTAAGAAGCTAGTGACCGGAGATCGGGTGAACGTGGAGCGTAAGGGACAAGACCCCTTTGAGTTCAACAATTATGCAAAATTTCTATTTAGTGCCAACAATATCCCCCGCATGAAGGATAAAACCGGAGCCGTTCAACGGCGACTTGTGATTGTCCCCTTCGATGCTAAATTCACCCCTAACGATCCTGATTTTAGACCGTTCATTAAAGATGAACTGTGTGAACAAGATTCCATGGAATACCTGATCTTGTTGGGCCTGAAAGCCTTGAAACGGGTTCTGAACAATGCTGAATTTACCACGTCCAACCGTGTTCAGGGCCAGCTGGAAGAATACGCGGAAAACAATAATCCTATTATTGGGTTCATTAAAGAAATCGGGCTAGATGGAATTGAAAACGAACCTACAAAAACAATTTATTGGAAATATCGGGAATACTGTATTGCAAATAACTTCCAAGCCCTTTCTAACATTGAATTCTCCCGGCAAATTACTAAACGCTGTGGGTTTACTGTTGTGGATAAATGGATTCCCCGGATCGGTAAATGCCGCGTATTCATTTCGGCAAAGGATGGTGAAGCCTTGGAAGAACGCAGAGGGCTATTCTGATCCTACAGCCTATAATGGTCTAAAGTCTATTATTCGGGAAGAAGATGAACGGCAAAAACGGGTGAACACCTTGATCTTTGTGTTGAAGTATATTATCCGTTTAGCGGGGTTTGAACTACTGAACAGAATTGAAATTCGTGAACGCAAAGATGAGGGGGGGGAGTTTAAATGAGAAAGTGGGTAATTAAGCTGCCACATAAAGACGCACTGCTTGAAATATGGGAATACATAGATGGTGACATTCTGGATGTTCTTCTACTATCTTGAATGCTCGAAAGTCTTTTAAATACAAGCTTTTTTCAATAAATCCTTCAACATTCAAGATATATCTTATTATATTTAAAAATATATAATATATTATATATAGTAAAGAGATTATATAAAGATACAAGAGTAAGGTTTTGATCTTGGATGTTGAAGGAAATTGCGGAAACCATTGATATATAAGGGCTTGAATCCCTTCAACATGATCTTGAAAGGATGTATTACATAGTGACTGAAAAAGAATTAGTCCAAGGGGCCAAAGATTATTTTTCTCAAATCAAAAATACAGATTATTTGATTAACAGATTGACCGATACCGTTTCTAGTTTGCGTTCCAGTTTAACCAGTATAGGGAATGAGTTAAAACCGGATAAAATACAAAGTTCTAAGGTAACCGATACCATGTCGGCCACTATAGATAAGATTGTTGACTTTGAAAATGAAATCAATGCTTATATTGATGCGCTGGTTGACCTAAAACGAGAGGCCTTTGAGCGGATCAACAAGATTTCTGATTTAAACCAACGGAATGTTTTAATTGCCAAGTACGTGAACGGGCTAAGATGGGAATATATTGCGCATGACCTTAATTTTTCAATGCGGCAAATTCATCGCATCCATGGAGCCGCATTAGTCGATTTCGCAAAGCAAAACCCCGATATAATAAAAGATGGCACACTATGACACATTCAAATGTGCTATACTATATACATGAAATTGCGCCTACGGGAAACCGGGGCGCTTTTTTTATATGCGAAGAAAGGCGGTGATCTGTGATGGCGAAAGGCAAATATGAAGAATGGCTGACCGAGGAAGGTTTGCTTCAGCTTGAAGCGTGGGCAAGGAACGGCCTGACGGATCAACAGATTGCCGAAAATATCGGGATTTGTCGTGATACCTTGATTGAATGGAAAAAGAGGTTCCCCGACATTTCCGACACCCTAAAAAGGGGCAAAGCTATTGTTGATATTCAGGTTGAAAATGCTTTGCTGAAAAGGGCTTTGGGGTATAGCTATACCGAAACAACCCGTGAACGGGTGATTGACTATGACAAAACCACCGGTATTCCAACCGGTTCCCACATGGAAGTTACCAAAGAGGTTGTGAAGGAAGTTTCCCCGGACACCACCGCCCAAATCTTCTGGCTGAAGAATCGGAAGCCTGATGCTTGGCGTGATAAACGGGATGTTGGGGTTGAAGGTTCTGTTCAAGTCAATACCCCTTACGATGAATTGAGCGTTGAAGAACTAAAGGCCCTTGCCCGGAAGTGTGAATCTGATGGTAACACTTAACTATCAGGAAATTCAAAAAGCCCTTGCCCGGAAGTCATTCTTTGAATACTGCCATATTAAGGCCCCGGACTTCTACAAAGAGGATCGGCCTTTTCTGCTGAACTTCTGTAATTGCCTTCAGGATTTCTATTTTTCTGATGAAAAGGTGTTGGTTATTAACCTCCCGCCCCGTCATGGAAAATCAAGAACCATCGGCTGTTTTGTGGAATGGGTGCTTGGAAAGAACCAGACTGAAAAGATCATGACTGGTTCCTACAATGAAACCTTGTCCACCACTTTTTCAAAAGGTGTACGAAACACCATTCTTGAATTGAAGGCGGATCAGAATAAGATCGTTTATAGTGACATTTTCCCCGGCGTTTCCATCAAACGGGGTGATGGTGCTATGAATATGTGGAGCCTGACCAACGGATATAACAACTACCTTGCCACTTCACCAACCGGCACCGCCACGGGTTTTGGTGCTTCCATCATGATTATTGATGATCTGATCAAATCGGCCTTGGAAGCAAACAACGCCAACACCCTTGAACAGCATTGGACTTGGTTCACTGATACCATGCTATCCCGTTTGGAGGAAGGCGGCAAAATCATCATTGTTATGACCCGATGGCATAGCCTTGATCTTGCTGGAAGGATCATTGACCATTACAAGAGCATTGGACAACCGGCCAAGACGGTTATTTATAAGGCTGTTCAGGACGATGGTTCGATGCTTTGTCCTGAAATTCTGTCAAAAGAAAGCTATGATGAAAAAACCCAACTGATGGGCTTGGACATTGCTTCCGCCAACTATCAGCAAGAACCGATTGACATTAAGGGCAGACTTTACACCAGCTTCAAAACCTATACCGAACTTCCCAAGGATGCCAACGGGAAATTGGTATTCAGCAAAATTCAAAACTATACTGATACCGCTGATACCGGTGATGATTACCTTTGCAGTATCAACTACGGCATTTACAATGGTGAAGCCTATGTTCTGGATGTTCTTTATACCAAAGATGGTATGGAAGTCACGGAACCGGCCACCGCTAAAATGCTGTATGATGGCGGGGTAAACATTGCCGATATTGAGAGCAACAACGGTGGCCGTGGCTTCAGCAGAAATGTTGAACGGGAACTTCGGGAACGGTATCATTCCAACCGTTGTATCATGCGGCCTTTCCACCAGTCTGAAAATAAGATTGCCCGTATTCTTTCAAACAGTACTTGGGTTATGAACCATGTTTATTTTCCTGTGAACTGGAAAGATCGCTGGCCTGATTATTACGATGCAATGAACCGGTATCAGAAAGAAGGCAAAAACGCCCATGATGATGCCCCGGATGCTACCACGGGAATTGCTGAAAAGGTTGGCGGCGGGCCGGTGTTCAGTTTTGACTAAAAACACAATAGTAACAAAATGCTCTGAAACCCGTGTGTTCGCGGGTATTTTCATTTATTAAGTCATAAAGAAGGTTAAAAAATGGAAGTGTTCATCAATGGCTATAGCTTCAGGATTGAATTTGTGGATGGTGACATTGCGAAGATGAATCCTGATAAGAATCATTACAATTTAGGGCTTACTGAATACTGTGAGGGTGTCATAAACATCCGCAAAGGAATGAATAAACAGGTCACGCGATCAACGGTTATCCATGAATTGGTTCACGCTTTCATTTTTGCCTTTGGCTATACCGTTGAAGGTGTAGAAGCTATGTGCGATTTTTTTGGCGCACAGGCGGATGTGATTTTACGCTTAGCCAATCAGATCATGGAAAAGGACGGTGATTGATAATGACAGAAATGGATCGGATCAATCGCCTAATTGTCCAAGGCAGGGGCATGACTGAACTTCAGTTCTTCGCCGCTGAAATCAAGGAATGGAAGGACAGCACCCGGCGCAAAGATCAAATCAAGGGTGATCTATATTATGAGGGCCAACAGGATATTTTAAAGCGCCAACGCACGATCATTGGTGAAGATGGCAAAGTTCAGGTAGTCCATAACCTTCCCAATAATTGCTTGGTGGACAATCAATATTCCCTGATGGTGGATCAGAAAACCAATTACCTTGTGGGAAAGCCCATTACTATCAACAGCAAAAACAAGAACTATACCAAGAAACTGACCGGATATTTTAATAAGCGGTTCCATCGTTTTTTGAAGTATTTGTGCGAAGATGCTTTGAAAGGCGGTATTGGTTGGCTGTACCCCTTTTACAATGAACAAGGGGAATTGTCCTTCAAGCATTTCCCGGCCTATGACGTTCTGCCTTTTTGGGCTGATGATGATCACACTATCTTGGATTGCGCTATTCGCCTGTACCCCCAAGAAGTTTGGAACGGGCATCAGAAAGAAAAAGTGGAAAAGGTTGAAATTTTTAAGGCTGATGGTTTTTGGCGGTATATTTTTCAGAATGATATATTAATCCCCGATATCGAAGCCGGAGAACACGAAAACTATTTTTCTGTGATAGACGATACCGGAAAACAAGAAGATTACAATTGGACGCGGATTCCACTGATCCCGTTTAAGTACAATAAACAAGAACTTCCTTTGCTGAATCGGGTAAAAACCCTTCAGGATGCCATTAACCTGATGCTGTCCGACTTTGAAAACAATATGCAAGAGGACGCACGGAATACCATTTTGGTTCTGAAGAACTATGACGGTGAAAACCTTGGAGAGTTCCGCCACAACCTTTCCACCTTTGGGGCCGTGAAGGTTCGTGAAAATGGCGGGGTTGAAACCCTGACCGTGGAAGTGAACTGTGAGAACTACAAGGGCATTTTGGAATTGCTGAAGAAATCCCTGATTGAGAACGCCCGTGGCTATGATGCCAAGGATGATCGACTTTCTGGGAACCCCAATCAAATGAATATCCAGTCCATGTATTCTGATATTGATCTTGACGCAAACGGTATGGAAACAGAATTTCAGGCGGCGTTTGAAGAACTAATCTGGTTTATCAATCAGGATATGATGAACCGAGGCATGGGTGACTTCGATTCCGAAGAAGTATCCGTGGTATTCAACCGCGATATTTTGATCAATGAATCTGAATCTATTAATAATTGTTCCAAATCCGTTGGTATGCTATCCAATGAAACCATCGTGGAACAACACCCGTGGACAACGGATGTTGAATTGGAACTGAAGCGGATCAGGAAGGAAAAAGAAGAAGCTATGGCACAGGCCACCGAATATGCCGGGGCTTTTGGAGGACAACAGAAAAGTTTAGAGGAACCGGGCGAGGATGAAGAATGATCCTCGCCCAGTTTAATATGCTGGGTGCCTGAAGCAGAAGCCGAAGTTATTGCCATGGGAACGATGATTAGGCGTAATGGTTCATCACCATTTCCCAGCCCCAAGCTTGAAAGGAGGATCGGACCACCGTGAACAACACAGCAGAATATTGGCGGGGCCGATTCTCCATCCTTGAAGATGCTGCCCACCGGGAAGCAGAACAAACCGTCCATGACATTGAAGAAATGTACTTGGATGCCCAGCGTTCCGTTCAGAAGGAAATTGAAGCATGGTATGGTCGCTTCGCCACCAACAACCAGATCAGCCTTTCCGATGCCCGGAAGCTGTTGACCACCGGGCAACTTGAAGAATTCAAGTGGACGGTGAATCAGTACATCAAAGCCGGTCAGCAGGCAGGGGCGGATGCAGCTTGGGTGAAGCGGCTAGAAAATGCATCCGCCAAGTTCCATGTTTCCCGCCTTGAAGCTGTTCAGGTGGGAATTCAACAACAAATTGAGCTTTTGTATGGCAACCAAGTCGATGATATTGATAAACTGTTGAAAAAGGTTGCCGGGAACGGCTACACCCATAATGCTTTTGAAATCCAGAAAGGCGTTGGCCTTGGATGGGATATTACCGCTTTAGATCAATTCAAACTTGAAACTATAATTTCAAAGCCTTGGACAACGGACGGACGGACTTTCCGGGATCGTTGCTGGATTAATAAAACGGAACTGGTGGATTCCTTACATAAAAATTTGGTTCAAGGCATGATCCGAGGGGATTCCCCAGAACAAGCTGTTACGGCCATTCAAAAACAGTTCGGGGTGGCCCGTCATAAGGCTGCGCGGTTGGTGCGCACAGAAACCAGTTATTTCAGTGTGCGGTCAAGCCTTGAGAGTTTTAAGGAATTGGGGATAGCGCAAGTTGAGATATTGGAAACGCTGGATTCCCGCACCTGCGAAACCTGCGGCGGGCTGGATGGAACGGTACTTCCCCTGTCCCAATGCAAGCCCGGCGTGACTGTCCCGCCCTTTCACCCGAATTGCCGAGGGGACGTGTGTCCGTACTATGACGATATGAACGGCGAAAGGGCCGCCCGGAACGCTGAAGGGGAAGTCTACTATATCCCGGCCAACATAAAATACGCTGACTGGAAGAAAGCCTTTGTGGATGGCGGCTCCAAGGGTAATTTGACGGTTGCCACGGCGGGCGCTGTTCTGAAGAAGATGCGGGACTACGACAGTGAATTTGGAAAGAAGTTTGGCAAGGAGCATTATGATCAAATTTGTGACCGGGTAGATGCCTGTGAAAATGAAAATCTTCAGAAGGTATGGGACGCTTATGAAGAAAAAATTAAGGTTGCCAAGTCTGACCACAAGGGTGGTGCGTACTGTTCCGGAGATAATATTTTCGTAAATATTGAAACTGATGCAAAAGGAGAATGGTGGAATTCTCCGTACTCAACTGTTTTTCATGAAAGCGGCCATGCTATTGATGGACTTGCGGCCCAGTTTGGAAGTGCAAACGGACAGTGGAATTTTTCTTCTACCTACAAGGACGGCCTGTTCCCCCAAACCATCAAAGATGAAGTTGATAGGTGGGTAAAATCTATTCTTACTGATATGAAGGCCCACCAGACAGATTTTTCGTATTGGGTTCAGAACGGGTGGATGCGCCAAAGCACCGCAGACTATTACATTGCCAATGGTGGTTTCAAAGTCAAAAAATCTTATGCCTATGCCGCAATTCAAAAGGAAGTCAGTTCCCTGACCCCGTTGCAGTATGGTGATCTTTCTGATATATTGGAGGGGGCTACCCACGGAAAAATTCAGTGCGGTATCGGCCATGGGGGTGGTACCTATTGGACTACGCGATCTTATAATGGGATTGATTGGGGACTTGGAACCGAAGCTTTTGCTGAAATGACTTCTGCAACTATGACAAATCCGGAAAGTTTGGCAGCTATCAAGAAATATCTTCCGCAATCCTATGCTATGTATGAGGATATGTTAAAAGTAATTGCGAAACAATCATGAAAGGGGTGCTGAATATGGCTGAACTAATCAAACAATATCTTGAACGTTTCAATGAAAACTTCCCACTGTTTACCCTGATGGGTGTGGATGAAAAGGAAGTAGAAGCCATTATTCAAGATTGTTTGGATAAAGGAACGCCCTATAAGCCTCCTGAGCTGGATAAAAAATCATTATATTGATGATCTGACCACCCCGGCCATTTGGCCGGTGGTGGTTTTTTCATACCATTTTCGCCGTTCCCCCGGTCATGGGCGGAAAACAGAGCCGGGAAAATCGTGGTTCCTTACCCACGGAAAAATAAGGATTTAAATTTGGAGGTATACGCTATGACGAAAGAAAAGCTGTTGGAATGGGGCCTGACGGAAGAACAGGCGAGCAAGGTGATGGAAGGGTTGAACGGTTCCTTTGTGACCAAAGCCCGGTTCAATGAGATAAACACCGAACTGAAGAAGGCCAATGACACGATCAAGGAACGAGATACCCAGCTTGAAACCTTGCAGAAGTCCACCGGTGATGTGAATGCGCTGAAGAAACAGATCACCGATCTTCAGGCCGACAATGCCAGCCAGAAGAAAACCCATGATGCTGAAATGACGGCGCTGAAGGTTGCTAATGCCGTTGATATGGCCCTGACTACTGCCAAGGCCAAGAACAACATTGCTGTGAAGGCGTTGCTGGCTGACTTTATCAGCAAGGCTGAAATCACCGAGGATGGAACGGTGAAGGGTCTTGAAGATGAAGTGAAGAAGCTGGTGGAAGGTAAGGAAACGGCTTTTCTTTTCGAAAAACCCACCGGGAGCAAGTTCAAGGGGGCTAAATCCGCCGAAAAGTCTGACGGCGATCCCGGAGAAATGACTCTTGAAAACTTCCGCAAGCTGTCCTCCGCAGAACGATATGATTTTTCTGTCAACCATCCTGACGAATACAAAGCTATGTATGGAGGTAAAGAGTAATGCCTAACACTATTTATGATAACTTCTACCTGTCTAATGAGGTTGAAGATCAGTTCAATTCCCATCTTGATCTTCAGACCTTTTGCACCGTGGACAACACCCTGACCGGCGAACCCGGTATGTTGCGAAAGATCAATGTCTACAAGGCCACCGATGGCACCGAAAAGCTGGCTATGGGCAAGGGTAACACCAAGGCCATTGAAGTTGGCTTCACCCCCAAGGAATACGGTATTCTGTTGGCCCAGAACCGCTTCCAGTATTACGATGAAGAAGCCATGACTGATCCCATGCTGGTTCCTGTTGGCACCCGCCACATGGGAACCGATATGTTCAACACCATGAACGCTGACATTTTCGCAGAGTTCAACAAGGCTACCATGACCGTTGTTACCACGGCCCTTGGCTTTGATGCCTTTGTGGATGCGGCGGCTATGCTGAACCTTGAAAACCTTGAAGGTGTTACCATCTTCGGTTTCATCAATCCCGGCGATATGGCTAAGTTGCGTAAGGCCATGAAGGATGATCTGAAGTATGTGGAAGCCTTTGCCAAGAACGGCTATGTGGGTACTGTTGGCGGTATCAACATCTACACCAAGAAGGATGCGCTGACCGGCAAGGTTACTATCGCCACCAAGGAAGCCGTTACCCTGTTCAATAAGAAGGGTACTGAAATTGAGCAGGAGCGTGAAGGCAATATCCGCCGCAACACCATCTATTCCCGCAAGTATTACATTGCGGCCATGACCGATGAAACCAAGGCTGTCACTGTGGTTACTGGTTCCGCCGCCGTTACCGCCGACACTGCCGTTGTTGAGGGCAAGACCTATTATGCGGCTTCCGGTGTTGGCTATGTCAAGGTTGTGCCTGAAGCGGCTGACAATCCCAAGACTAAGGGTTGGTATGAAATTACCGCCGCCTAATGGCGGGGAAAGGATGGTGATCCCCATTGCGTGAAGATGTTGTGAAAATGCTTGCGGCCCTTGGCGTAACGGGGGCCGATTCTGATCCGCTGTTGGATTTGGTTGTTTCCAATGTCCAACAGCGGATTCTTAATTTGACCAATCAAAGCACGATCCCGGAAGGCGCAAAGAGCGTGGCCGTTTATATGGCTGTGGGTGAATACCTGAACATGAAGAAGGCTATGGGGCAACTGACAGGGTTTGATCTTGAAGCGGCTGTGAAACAAATTCAGGAAGGCGATACCAACACGGTTTTTGCCTTTGGTGATGGGAGCATGACACCGGAACAACGGTTGAATGGGCTGATTGATTACATGATCAATGGCCGAACCCGTGAACTGTACCGGTTTAGGAAATTGGTATGGTAAGCGCACAAAGAAAAGCCATTGAAAGGCTTTGGAAAGACCGCTGTTCCATCTTCCATATGGAAGAAGTTACTGATCCCAATACCCATTTGACTGACTTTGAAGAAAAGCCGCTTCTTCAGGATCAGCCCTGTAAATTGTCCTTTGAAACCTTATCTTCAACGGGTGGTGATGAATTGCCCATCGTGGCCCAATCAGTAAAGCTGTTCCTTTCCCCGGATGTAGTAGTTCCTGCTGGCTGTAAAATCGTTGTGAAACGGTTTAATGACGTTCAGCGGGTGTTCACTTTCAGTAAATCCGGTGAACCTGGGGTTTTCACCAGCCACCAAGAAATCAATTTGACACTTTGGGAGGGGTATGCTGATGGCCAGATGGGGGAAATGTGACTTTAAAGAACTGAAAGCGTTGGATGAACGGATTGAGCAACTATCCAAAGTTGATATGGATGCTTTCTACCGTGAAGCCGCCAACGACCTTGCGGGGCGGTTGCTATCCAAAGTGAAGAAAAGAACCCCTGCGGTGTATGGAACCTTACGGGATGCGTGGGCGATCATGCCTGTTGGGCACCGTGGGGATCATTATACGGTGGTTGTGCTGAACAATCTGAAGTATGCTTCTTATGTGGAATACGGACACCGGCAGCAACCGGGGCGCTTCATTCCTGGCTATTGGAAAGCCGACCGGTTCATTTATGATCCTGATGCTGAAGGTGGTATGGTGCTGAAGGATTCTTGGGTGAAGGGCCGGTTCATGCTGACTATCTCCACCCAGGAACTTGAAATCCAAGCGCCTGCCCTACTGGAAAAACGGTTGTACAAATTCCTGAAGAGGTGTTTTGATGCTTAATGAAATTATCAAAGGCGTTTCCGCGAAGCTGAACACTTCTTTTGGGGATGGGTACAAAATCTATCAGGACGATGTGAAGCAAGGTTTGAAAAAGCCTTGCTTTTTTATTGCGGTTCTGCAACCGGAACTTTCCCCGCTGTTGGGAACCCGGCGCATGAACCGGAACCCACTTGATGTTCAGTATATCCCAAGTGATCCCGGTAAAAATGCGGAAATGTTCAGCGTTGCCGGGAAGCTGGTGGAAGCGCTGGCGTTTATCACTCTTCCGGACGGTGATATTCTGCGTGGCACGTCAATGAATTATGAAGTGGTGGACGGTGTCCTGCACTTTTTTGTGAATTATAATCTGACTTTGGTTCAGGTGTCCACTGAAGAAACCCCGATGGAATCCTTGGATATAAATGTTGGAACGAAGAAAGGATGATTTGATGGCAGCCACAAAAAGCACTGTAACCGTGTCCGTTGAAACAGCTGTGTTGTTCAGTAAAAATCAGGTGCTGACGTTTGATCGATACGCGAATCGGCGTGATCTACTGTCGGCTTTGCTGAAGGATGAAAAGAAATACACCATAGATCAGGTTGATAAACTGATTCAGAATTTTATGAAAGGCAAGGTGAAATAGATATGGCTCTTGGTGGCGGCACTTTTTTAGCTCAGAACAAAATCTTGCCCGGTGCTTACATGAATTTCGTTTCCGTGGCACAGGCCAGCACAACGTTATCTGAACGCGGTATCGCAACCCTGCCCCTTGATATGGATTGGGGGCCGGAAGGCGTAATATTTACGGTTGAACTGGATGATTTCTTAGGCAACAGTCAGAAAATCTTCGGCCATGGTTATAAAGACGATGCGTTAAAACCTATGCGTGAAATTTTCAAACATGCTAAAACAGTACATTTTTTTAGGTTGAATTCGACCGGGGCAAAGGCTACCAACAAATTCGCAACAGCTAAATATCCCGGCGCCCGGGGAAATGATCTAAAAATTATCATTGAATCCAATGAAAACAGCACCACGGAAACGCCCCTGTATGATGTTTCTACCTATCTTGATACAGTTCAGGTTGATCTTCAAAAAGGTGTGTCTAACATGGGTGATTTGGTGCTCAATGACTATGTGGATTGGAGCACCACTGAAACACTGGAACTGACAGCGTCCACGCCTTTGACGGGTGGGACAAATGGTGAAGTTCAAGACGCTGCATATCAAACCTATCTGGATCAGGCGGAAGCTTACACCTTCAACGCTATGGGGTGCCCATCCACCAGCCCCACGATTACCGCTTTGTTTGCGGCCTATGCAAAGCGTATGCGGGATGATGTGGGCAAAAAGTTTCAGGTAGTATGCTTCCGTACCTTGGCAGACCACGAAGGTGTAATAAGCATAAAAAACACTATTAAAGGCAAAGAGGATGATCCCGCCCTGATCCCCTGGGTTACTGGTGTAATCGCTGGTACTGCTGTAAACCAGTCTGCCGCCAACACGGCCTATGACGGGGAATATAAAATTGATACCAACTATACCCAAGTGGATCTTGAAAACGGCATTAAAGAAGGTTCGTTTATGCTCCATTTGGTTGATTCTCAAGCGGTAATTTTGGATGATATTAACACTTTTACATCCTTCACAGATGAAAAGGGCGTTGATTTTTCCAGTAATCAAACCATTCGGGTGTTGGATCAGCTTGCCAATGATATAGCGGTGTTATTTGCCAAAAAGTATCTTGGTAAGGTGCCCAATGATGCCGCAGGTAGGGTCAGCCTATGGAATGACATTGTGCGGCTGCACACGAAACTGCAAGATATTCGGGCAATTGAGAATTTCACTAGTGAACATGTGACGGTTGGCCAAGGGGATAGCAAGAAGGCTGCTGTAGTAGAAGATTGGGTTACCCCTGTAAACGCTTTGGGCCAGCTTTATGTGACCGTTTATATGCAGTAGAAGGGAGTGTTAATCAATGAGTACCGTTATGAACGCGAAAGATGCCGTATCCGCTTCCCTCGCTGAATGTTTCGTCACCATCGAAGGTGATCGTTACAATTTCATGCAAGCGATCAATCTTGAAGCCAATTTCGAAAAGAATAAAGCGGAAGTTCCGATCCTCGGCAAGACCGGAAAAGGAAATAAGGCTTCCGGATGGAAAGGCACTGGTTCAGCAACGTTTCATTATAATACCAGCATTTTCCGAAAGCTGATGAAACGTTATAAGGATACTGGTGAAGATATTTATTTTGACATTCAGGTGACAAATGAAGACCCTACTTCTTCCGTGGGACAGCAGACCGTGATTCTGAAGGACTGCAACATGGATGGTGGAATCCTGACCAAGTTTGATGCCGACGCAGATTATTTAGATGAAGATATGGATTTTACCTTTGAAGATTTTGAAATGCCTAAAACATTTGACATGCTCGCGGGCATGAAATAATGAAATAACTAGGAGGAATCAAAAATGAATAGCCTTTCTGCTTTTTTGGCCGAAAATGCGGTTTCGGTTGAGCCTATCAAAGTGGTAGCATCTAAGCGTTTTTTGGATGTCGATAAGAATCCCATTCCTTGGGAGATCAAAACCATTACTGGGACGGAAGATGAAGTGATCCGTAAATCCTGCACGAAGCGGGTTCCGGTTCCCGGTAAAAAGAACCTGTTTCAAAAGGAAACTGATTACGATATGTACCTTGGGAAGTTGGCCGTTGCCTGCACCGTGTTCCCGAACCTGAATGATAAGGAACTACAGGACAGTTACAAGGTGATGGGGGCGGACGCTTTGCTGAAAATAATGCTGACCCCCGGAGAGTATGCAGAATATCTTTCCAAAATTCAAGAGGTATGCGGCTTTGATGTGAGTATGCAGGATGAGGTGGATGAGGCAAAAAACTAATTGAAGAAGGTGATGGTGAAGCAAACATTGCTTACTATTGCCTTCATGAATTACATTTGACCCCTTCCGCATTTTTCGCTTTGCCCCGCAATGAAAGGGCTTTCATTATTGCCGCCATTGAAATCCGAACCGAAAAAGAGAAGAAGCGGCAGAAAGAAATCGAACGAAAATCACGCCGGGGCCATAAATAATTAGGCCCCGGCAATTTGTTGGAAAGGTGGTGATTCCTGTGGGAACGATCAAAACGGCTATTGCGCTTTACGATGGCGTTACCTCCCCGCTGCAAAGTATGCATAAGGCGATGGGAATTGTGCTGAATACGTTTGAAACTATGCAGAAGGCATCTGGAAACGCAGTAGACGTAGCGTCAATCAGAACTGCCCGTGAAGAATGGGCCAGAGCAGGAACCGCCTTCGATTCGATTGAACAGAAAATCAAGGAAGCTGATCAGCAACAGCAAAAATTTAACCAAAGTTTACGCGGCGGTTCTTCCGCCACTGGTGGCTTATTGTCCAAGATTAAAAGCATGGCTGCCGCTGTTAGCGGTGCTGTTGGAGCGAAGAAAATATTAGAATTATCCGATCAATTATCAAGTTCCAAAGCCCGCCTGAACCTCCTTGTGGAAGACGGCGGAAGTGTGAATGCGTTGGAACAAAAAATTATGGCCTCGGCGCAACGTTCCCGCGCGGGATACTTTGATACTGCTGATGCCGTAGCGAAGCTTGGATTGAACGCAAAAGATGCCTTCAGCGGTATGGATGAAGTAATTGGTTTTTCTGAACTGATTAACAAGCAGTTTGTTATTAGTGGTGCATCCGCCCAGGAACAAAGTGCTGCCATGCTTCAGCTTACACAGGCCATGAGTTCCGGTGTTCTGCGTGGCGATGAACTGCGTTCTGTGTTTGAACAGGCTCCCGGAATCATCCAAAATATCGCGGATTACTTGAATGTTCCTATTGGGAAAATCCGTGATATGGCCGCCGAAGGAGAAATCACCGCCGATATCGTAAAGAAAGCAACCTTTGCGGCATCGGACAATATTGAATCTCGTTTTGAATCCATGCCCATGACCTGGGAACAGATTTGGACATCTATGAAAAACAAGGCACTTTCAGTTTTCAGCCCTATTTTGAACAAGATCAACGAATTGATGAATTCTGAGAAATTTTCCCAAGTGACAGATGGCATTATTAACGGATTTACCGGGATTGCCACTATCGCTTCGGGCGTAATCAATTTGTTAGTCAATGGTGCCGCATGGGTAGTGGATAACTGGGACTGGATTGCACCAATTGTTATGGGTGTTGCGGGCGCATTTCTAATCCTGCATGGGGGCATGATTGCTTATAACGCGGTACAGGCGATCAGTAATGGCCTCAAGGCCATTTCAGCCGCCCGATCCGCTATTAAATCTGGCTTGACCCTTGCTGAAGCGGCGGCAACTACCACGGCCACCGGCGCACAGGTGGGGTTGAATGCTGCTTTGCTGGCCTGCCCTATCACATGGATTTTGCTGATCATTATCGCTGTAATTGCCGCGATTTATGCTATTGTTGCGGCAATCAATAAGGTGACAGGTTCCACCCGTTCCGCGACAGGGATTATCTGCGGCGCTTTAGCCGCTGCCGGGGCTTTTATCGTAAATTTGGTAGTTGGTGTTCTGAACGGTATGATTCAACTTTTGTGGACAATTTTTGTTGAACCATTTATGGGGATTATCGAATGGATTCTGAACGTCTGTAATGGTGGTTTTGACAGCTTCGGTGGGGCTGTAGCCAATTTAATTGGTAACATTATTAGCTGGTTCCTTTCGTTGGGTAAGGTCGTCACCAAAATTATTGATGCGATCTTTGGCACAGATTGGACAGGCGGACTTAATTCTTTGCAAGATAAGGTGCTCGCTTGGGGTAAAACTGAAAATGCAATCACTCTTGACCGGAAAGCCCCAACCATTGATTACCGTATGGAATATAGGTCGGCGTGGGATTCTGGCTATGGCTTTGGCGAAGGGATTGCCAATAAAGTTTCCGGCATGTTTAAGTTCGATCAAAAAGACCCAATGGGGGCCTCCGATCTGGCTGTCGATGGTCTTGGAACCACCCTTGATAATATTTACAATAGCGCCGATAATACTGCTGCAAATACGGCGGCAACCGCTGATGCCCTCGATATTGCGGAAGAAGATTTGGCGTATCTGCGGGATATCGCGGAGCGGGAAGCAATCAACCGGTTCACTACGGCTGAAATCCATGTTGAACAGACCAACCATAACAATATTTCCAGCGACACCGATTTGGATGGTATTATGGACGCTTGGGCAAACAACTTTGCCGAAAAGCTGGATGTTTCAGAAGAAGGGGTGCATGTATAATGGCTTATAAAATGTACATAGCCGGTGTTTTAATGCCTGTAACCCCTTCTAAAGTCCAATTGAAAATCAAGAATCAAAATAAAACGTTAAATTTGATCAACGGGGAAGAAATCAATATTTTAAAAAGCGCGGGCCTGACGGAAATTTCTTTTGATCTACTACTACCGCAGGTAACGTATCCTTTCGCAAATAGCAATTTAGGCGCTGCCTATTATTTAAGCTTGTTTGAAAGATTAAAAACTGGGAAGCAGCTCTTTCAGTGGATTTTGAACCGCCAGAAACCCAATGGATCAAAGTTGTTTTATACCAATATGACGGTTAGCTTGGAGGATTATCAAATCACAGAGGATGCCGGAGAAGGGTTCGACGTGAAGGTCAAAGTGAACCTGAAGCAATACCGGAAATATGGAACCAAAACCGTAAAAATCGTATCAAAACCAGCGAACAAAACAAAGGCCGTAGTAAAAAAAGCTCCCCGTCCCAAAACAAGCGCCCCGAAGGTAAAAACATACACTGTAAAAAACGGGGATTGCCTTTGGAACATCGCCAAAAAGTATTTGGGGGATGGATCGAGATATACTGAAATTTATAAGCTGAACAAAAAGAAAATTAAAAATCCGAACCTGATCTACACGGGTCAGGTTCTTATTTTACCTTCTTGAAAGGGTCGATTCGCTTGACTGTGGAATTGCTGATTCAAAATGGTTCAAAAATTTATTACCCTGTCACAGAAGAAGGCATAACAATTGCCTGGGAGCGCAAAGGCACCCCCGGTAAGTTGGAATTCAAAGTAATCCAAGATAACGCTTTGGCTATCCAAGAAGGCAATCCTGTAAAATTATCGATAAACGGTATCCCAATGTTCTATGGCTTCGTATTCAGGATAAAACGAAACCGGGAGCCTACCGTTGATGTTGTAGCCTATGACCAATTACGGTATTTGAAAAACAAGGACACCATTACGGAAGAAGGGCTGAAGGCTTCCGATCTGCTAAAACGGATTGCAACGGATTTCCGTCTGCGCCTCGGCACCGTGGAAAATACCAGGTACATCATTGAAACGATCGTGGAAGAAAATCAAACGCTGTTTGACATGGTTCAAAATGCTTTGGACGAAACCCTTCTGAACACAAAACAGCTTTATGTTTTGTATGATGATGTAGGAAAGCTGACTCTGAAGAATATCAATTCCATGAAGGTTGGGCTTCTGATCGACGCTGAAACCGGTGAAAATTTTGACTATGAATCCAGCATTGATGATCAAACTTATAACAAAATCAAGTTGGTGTTCAACAATGAGAAATCTGGCAAGCGGGAACTGTATGTGACCCAAGACGGCGCAAAGATAAACCAATGGGGTGTTCTTCAGTATTTTGAAGAAGTGCAGACGCAGACGGGCGCACAAGCAAAAGCGAATGCCCTGCTGAAGCTATATGAACAGAAAACCCGAAAGCTGACCATCAAGAACGCCTTTGGGGATGTTCGGGTTAGGGCTGGAACATCATTAGTAGTATCGCTAAACCTAGGCGATATCATTACAAATAACTTTATGGTAGTTGAAAAAGTTCAGCATATATTCAAAGATAATGAACACCTGATGGATTTAACTTTGATTGGGGGAACCTTCATTGCCTAACCCTGTAGAAGTCGTGAAAAAAGCTGCTGTGGAAGCCGTAGAAGCGGGAAAGCCCGTCCATTTAGTATTTGGGCAAGTCATTTCCACTTCACCCTTGAAGATTCAGGTGGATCAGAAGGCCATTTACACCGAAAAAATGCTGATTTTAACCCGGAATGTAACCGACTACGAAATATGCATAACAGAAAATCAGGCTGGCAGCAACGTGCTGATCCATAATGCCCTTACAGTAGGCGATAAAGTATTGATGGCCAGGGTGCAAAAAGGGAAAAAGTTTGTAGTTATTGATCGCGTGAAAGGGTGATATTTATGCTTCCGTCAGTACCAGACGATTTAAGCCAGGATTTTATATTTGAAACCCTGCCCAGCCGAACCTTCAAGCTGAACCATAACACTTCGACGATCAGCGGCAATATTGACCAAGTTCAAGCCGTTGAACAAGCTGTTTTCTTAATCCTAAACACAGAACGGTATGAATGGCTGATTCACTCTTGGGATTATGGGGTGGAACTTCACAACTTGATTGGAAAAGATATAGAATATTGTATTCCAGAAATTGAACGGCGAGTAACGGAAGCCTTGCTTCAGGATGATCGGATCACCGCCGTTGAAAATTTTCAGTTTGAAGTGAATAAAAAGAAAGTGCTGACCGCCTTCACGGTGGTCAGCATTTTTGGTGAAATCAACACGGAAATGGAGGTTGAAATCTAATGTATGAAGGCATTACCTATGAGGCATTGCTGAACCGAATGTTGGAAAATGCCCTTTCCGTGAACAGTAACTTGGACACACGTGAAGGTTCCATTGTTTGGTACGGGAACGCCCCTGCCGCTGTAGAACTGCAAAACTTGTATATCGCCCTTGATACCGTCTTGAACGAAACTTTTGCGGACACGGCGAGCCGGGATTACCTGATTTTGCGGGCGGCGGAAAGGGGGCTATCACCCCAACCGGCAAGCCCCGCTATTTTGCAATTGGAGATTACCCCAATCACTTTGAATTTGCCTTTGAACACCCGCTTTTCCATCGGGGAACTGAATTACTATGTTTCCGCCAACCGTGGGAATGGTATCTATGAAATCACCTGTGAAACGGCGGGGGAAGTTGGGAACGATTATAGCAGTACCGTGATTCCCATTGAATACGTGGATGGGTTGGAAACCTGCACAGTTTCCGCCCTGCTGGTTCTCGGCGAAGATGAAGAAGATACCGAGATGTTCCGCCAAAGGTATTTTGACAACCTGAATGCTCAAGCCTTCGGCGGGAACCGGATGGACTATCTTGAAAAGGTGAACGCCATCGCTGGTGTTGGTGGCGTGAAGGTTTACAGGGCATGGAACGGCGACATTAAACCGGCTGAACTGAAACCTCCGCAGGAAACCGCCGCCTGGATTGCGGGTCTATCCAATGTGCCTGAAACTGTGAAAGCGTGGTTGGATGCCGTGTATGTGACGGCAAATGATAACAAGTTAACAGTGGGCGGAACAGTGAAGATAGTGATCATTAATAGCACCTTTGGCACACCGTCTGATGCACTGATCAACCTTGTCCAAACCGCCATTGATCCACTTCAAAACGCCGGGGAAGGTGTGGGAATCGCCCCCATCGGTCATGTAGTAAAGGTGGAAGGGGTACAGGATGAAACTGTGAACCTATCCTTTTCACTGTACTACCAGCGGGATTGGAATTGGGAAGCGGTTGAACCATATGTGGTTCAGATCATCAATGACTATTTCACCGAATTGGCGAAAAGTTGGGCAGATCAAGAAGAAGCCCTAGTGGTTCGTATTAGTCAAGTTGAAAGCCGTCTTTTAGGGATCACTGGTATTTTGGATATTGCCAACACCAAAATCAACGCAAAAGCGGCCAACTGTACCTTGGCGCTTGATCATATTCCGGTTTTAGGTAAGATCACACCAACTACAGCAACTATTTCTGCTTGATTGGGGAAGGTGACGTATGGAAAGACAGTTGATCAATTACCTTCCCCATGTGGTACGGGATTTTGCAGAAGTCCAGGGGATTAACGCAGCTGAACAGCCTGAATTTGAACGGGTCTGGGATGCTGTTGATGATCTTCTGGATAATCAGTTTATCACTACGGCGGGGAACACGGGCCTTTCCCGTTGGGAAAAAATCTTAGAAATTTCCCCTAAGGCTACAGATACCTTGGATGATCGTCGTTTTCGTATTCTGACCCGAATCAATGAAAAACGTCCATTCACCATTCCACAAATAAAAGAAATTCTGCAAACGTTATGCGGAAAAGATGATTATTCCATTAATATTTCGGAATACACCCTAACTGTCAGAATAGGATTAACGTCTAAAAACAATTTCAGCGATATGGAAACTTTACTGCAAAAAATAGCGCCCGCCAATATTGTGGTTGATCTATCGTTGGCGTATAACCAACACCAGTCGCTGCAAACCATGACGCATTCCCAGCTGGCGGAAATGACACACTATGATATCCGCAATGAAATCATGAAAGGATGATCTATATGACGGAAACAGGAAACCTCCATCTCAAAAAACCATCCCAAGAAGACTTCTACAACGTGGATGATTTTAATTTGAATGCCGATCTAATTGATGCAAAGATAGGGGATATGGCGACACAATTAGCCCACAAAGTAGATACCAACGAGGTAGCCCAACCCTCCGGCATCGCCACGCTGGACAGCAGCGGCAAGCTTGCACAGATGCCCACGGCGGCGGATGTTGGGGCGATCAAGCTTAATTGGTCGACGTTGATAAACGAAGAAACTGAAGCGCCAAACAAGTACAGTTTTGCGGTCTATATAACTCCGGGCGACGTGGTGTCGGTGTGCAATTACGCCGCCGCGAGATCTGTAACCGATATCCCGGAGCAAGTGCCCGGCAAACTGTATGTGCTGCCGCTGCGCACGGATGACCAGAAACGCAATGACCTGATGCAGGAATACCACACAGCAACCGGCAATGTATGGATCAGGTACCGCTATTACTACAGCGGCAATACATGGAGCAGTTGGAGCACGGCGGTCCGTTGCAGCGATCCGTCAGACGGTAATATCTGCATTGAGTTCGGAGGAGGAGGTATGCATCTATGCGCGGCCTCCAAGACGTGGTCAAATGTTGCAATCACAAGCGCTCCAAATGCGGGGTGCTATACCAGCAGCAGACTATATTTTAGCGATTTTCCTAAGGCGTTTGCATCCGCCCCCAAATGTATCATATCACTATCGGTCGGCAGCAATGGCCCATATTGGGTGACGGTAGACAGCAACGGGCCAACGACTACCCGCCCACAGAGTATCACGCTTACCTCGACAGCATCAACGATAGTATCAAGCGTTACCTTATCATATATCGCTATCGGCGTGTCATAAGGAGGACTAACCAATGTCAATCGCAACCATCAAGGCCGCAATCGGCGGCCAAATCTACAATCTTACCCTAGCAGAGGACGGGTATTACACCCTCTCCGGCACCGCGCCCGCCTTATCCTCCGCCAATTTGCCGGGCGGCTACTATGGCGTACAGATTATCGCTACTGACGATGCAGGCAATGAGACCACTGTCAACCAGGATGATAGTACGTGGGGCGCACAACTCCGCCTGCAATCCTACGAGAGCACCAAGCCCACCGTCACCATCACCTATCCCTCTAACGACAGCCGGATCAATACCTGCACGCCAACCATCACCGCCCAGCTGCGGGACAACGATAGCGGCGTTGATCCCGCCACTCTTGACCTGCGTATTAACGGCGGCA
>ERZ1673694.369-NODE-369-length-27024-cov-5.663317_pt1 | contig 27024 bp, 19 predicted proteins | sample MGYA00580224_ERZ1673694 | MGnify/ENA primary metagenome ERZ1673694 (study PRJEB41218, sample SAMN15661778) | gut metagenome | host: Homo sapiens | place: Canada: London | collected 2015-08-20/2019-03-30 | study: EMG produced TPA metagenomics assembly of...
CTGGTTCGGCGACAAATACCCGCGCAACAACGGCACGTCGAGCCTCGGCGACTGGACGGTCTGCCGCGAAAAGCTGCCGCAGGGCATCGAGGGGCTGACCGAGTCGGCCCGCAGACACGGCGTGAAGTTCGGCATCTGGATCGAACCCGAGATGACCAACACCCAGAGCGAACTCTACGAAAAGCATCCCGACTGGGTGATCCAGCAGCCCTACCGCGAGAACCGCAAGGGCCGCGGCGGCACGCAGCAGGTGCTCGACCTGTCGAACCCCGCGGTGCAGGAGTTCGTCTTCGGCGTGGTCGACCATCTGATGACCGCGCATCCCGACATCGCCTACATCAAGTGGGACGACAACATGACGCTCTACAACTACGGCTCGACCTTCCTGCCGGCCGACCGGCAATCGCACCTCTACATCGAGTACCACCGCGGCATGGACAAGGTGCTGCGGCGCATCCGGGAGAAATATCCCCGTCTGGTGATGCAGTCGTGCGCCAGCGGCGGCGGCCGGGTCAACTACGGCGTCCTGCCCTACTACGACGAATTCTGGACGAGCGACAACACCGACGCCCTGCAACGCATCTACATGCAGTGGGGCGTGTCGAACTTCTATCCCGCCGTGGCGATGGCCTCGCACGTGAGCGCCTCGCCCAACCACCAGACGGGCCGCAGCGTGCCGCTCAAACTGCGCTTCGACGTGGCCATGTCGGGACGCCTGGGGCTGGAGCTGCAACCCTCGAAGATGACCGACAAGGAGAAGGAGTTCGCCCGCAGGGCGATTGCCGCCTACAAGGAGATCCGCCCCGTCGTACAGCAGGGCGACCTCTACCGGCTGATCTCGCCCTACGACAAGACGGGCTACGCTTCGCTGATGTACGTCGCCCCCGGAAAGGACCGCGCCGTCTGGTTCGTCTACAAGCTGGAACACTTCCTCAACATGCCGTCGCCGGCCTTCCGGATGGCGGGTCTCGACCCCGGCAAACGCTACCTGATCACCGAACTGAACGTCGACGGGAAGCCGGTCCCGCAGGACGGCAAGACCTTCAGCGGTGCGTTCCTGATGGAGAACGGACTCGAATTCGCGGTGGGCAAGGAGTATGCCAGCCGCATCCTCGAACTCAAGGCGGTGGAGTGACCCCGACGGAAACAGACAGCAACGGTCCCCGGATTTCGGGGACCGTTTTTTTGAAAAAATCCGCCCGGAAACTCCGGACGGACCCTTTGCGGAAGCCGCTTTTCAGAAGCGCCAGCCGACATTGAGCTGGAACACGCCGTTCTTCGTGGAGGTGTCCTTCTCGATGTTGACGAAGCCGAAGTTGTAGTTGGCCGAAACCATCAGGCCCCACCCGAACTGGTAGCCCACGCCCAGTCCCAGCCCGAAATCGGCCGTGCGGACCAGGTCCTTCACACGCTCGCCGCCGCTCTTGGCGCGCACGTTGAAGCCCACCTGCGGACCGGCGAAGACATTCAGCCCGCCCAGCACGTAGTACTTCGCATAAACGGGGATGTTGATGTAGTCGAGGTGGATTTTCTCGGAGCCGATCTTCGTCCCCTGCATCGAGAAGAGGACACCCGGCTCGATGCCGAACTTCTCGGTGAGGAGGATTTCCAGCGAGACGCCGGCATTCAGCCCGGCGATCGTGCTGCCGTCGACGTGCGACAGGCTCGAAAGGTTCAGACCCACCTTGGGAATGATGTGGATGCCCTGCGCATAGGATTCGAATCCCGCGAACGCAAGGGCCGCCAGCAACAGAGTAGCGATTTTTTTCATAATTCAGTGCATGATTGGTTTGACGTGAAACGGGGTATAAAATTCCGTGCCATTTCCGCATATTTCTTCCGCGCAGCGCTTTTTCACTTCCCGCCGGACCGGGAACGCAAATAAAATACCCGTTCCGTTTCCTTTTTCTCGGGACTTTTATTTAACTTTGCAGGTTACAAGAACAAAACGTAAATCGTACAAAATAAATTTCATATGTACAGAACCCATACCTGCGGCTGCCTCCGGGCCTGCAACGTCAACCAAACCGTCACCCTGGCCGGATGGGTGCAGAAAGTGAGGAACCTCGGCGCCATGACCTTCATCGACTTGAGGGACCGTTACGGCATCACCCAGATCGTCGTCGAGGAGCACTCCCCCGCCGAGGCGCGCAAAACGGTCTGCCGCGTGGGCCGCGAGTGGGTCATCCAGGTCGTCGGCAAGGTCGTCGAGCGGCAGTCGAAGAACCCCAAAATGCCGACGGGCGACATCGAGGTCACGGCCGAGAAGGTGGTCATCCTGCACGAAGCCGAAGTGCCCCCCTTCACCATCGAGGAGGTCTCGGACGGCGGCGACGACCTGCGCATGAAGTACCGTTACCTCGACCTGCGGCGTCCGCCCCTGCAACGCAACATGATCCTGCGCCACAAAATGGCCCAGGAGATCCGCCGCTTCCTTTCGGACGAAGGATTCCTCGAAATCGAAACCCCCTGCCTGGTGGGTTCGACGCCCGAGGGCGCCCGCGACTTCGTCGTGCCGAGCCGCATGTCACCCAACCAGTTCTACGCCCTGCCCCAATCGCCGCAGACGCTCAAGCAGTTGCTGATGGTCGCCGGCTACGACAAGTATTTCCAGATCGTGCGCTGCTTCCGCGACGAAGACCTGCGCGCCGACCGCCAGCCCGAGTTCACACAGATCGACTGCGAGATGTCGTTCGTCGAGCAGGAGGACGTGCTGGAGATTTTCGAACGCTGGGCCAAGCACATGTTCAAACACGTGATGAACATCGAACTGACCGAGCCGCTGCGCCGCATGCCGTGGATCGAGGCGATGGAGAAATACGGCTCGGACAAACCCGACCTGCGGTTCGGCATGGAGTTCGCGGATATCACCGACCTGGCCAAGGGTCACGGCTTCCCGGTCTTCGACGAGGCCGAATACATCACCGGATTCGCCGCCACGGGCTGCGCCGCATACACCCGCAAACAGATCGACTCGCTGACGGAGTTCGTCAAGCGGCAGCAGATCGGCGCCAAGGGCCTCGTCTGGATTCGCGTCGCGGAGGACGGCGTGAAGTCGTCGATCGACAAGTTCTACTCCCCCGAGGAGGTGCGCGCCATGGCCGAGCGCTGCGGCGCTGTGGCCGGGGACATGGTCTTCATCCTCTGCGGCAAGAAGTTCAAGACGCTGACGCAGCTCTGCGCCCTGCGCCTCGAAGTGGCCCAGCAGCTGGGCCTGCGCGACCCGCAGAAGTTCGCCCCGCTGTGGGTGGTGGACTTCCCGCTGTTCGAGTGGGACGACGAGACGCAGCGTTACTACGCCGTACACCACCCCTTCACCTCGCCCAAACTCGAGGACGTCGAATTCCTCGACAGCGACCCGGGCCGCGTGCGTGCCAACGCCTACGACTTCGTCTGCAACGGCACGGAGATCGGCGGCGGTTCGATCCGTATCCACGACTCGAAGTTGCAGGAGAAGATGTTCGAACTGCTGGGCTTCACGCCCGACGAGGCGCAGAAGCGCTTCGGCTTCCTGATGAACGCCTTCAAGTACGGCGCGCCCCCTCACGGCGGACTGGCGTTCGGGTTCGACCGCCTGTGCTCGCTGTTCGGCGGGTCGGAGTCGATCCGCGACTACATCGCCTTCCCGAAGAACAACGCGGGCCGCGACGTGATGCTCGACGCCCCGGGTTACATCGACCAGACGCAGCTCGACGAACTCTGTCTGGAACTGAAGAAGCCGGAGGAATAACCCGGCGAGATAAAGCGGAAGAGGGCAGAAGTTTAAACTTCTGCCCTCTTCCGCTTTTACAACCAATGCGACAGCATCGTTCTATTGCACCTGTTTCCGGTTCCGGTTCCGGAATAGGAACAGCCAGGACAGGAGCATCAACCACAAAATGCCCCAAAATACCCCATCCTCGCTTGGAATGGTAAAAATCCGGATCCATTCCCACAATCCGCAGCACATCCATACGATCGCCACAAGGAATCCGATCTTGCCCCACCGATTCACCGGAACACGCCGCACGAAAAGCCAGGCCCCGACAAAATACAACAGAGCAAAAAGGGGATAGACCCAACTAACAACTTCATCCCGAATAAAAGGCAGAGTCGAATAATCATATAAATCCGCCCAAGGCAGTTGCGTACCCATATATATATTGAAGATCCAGCAGAACAGACAACTGCATGCCGTCAACAAAAGACCCGTTTTCGCCGATCCGGACAACTCCAGTTTGCGGTTCGATCTCAAATAGCCGCACAACGCAAGTGTCGACACCAATATGAAGAAGTTTATGATCTGGAGCATGGAATACGGTTCGTTGCAAATCCACACCACACCCATACCTTCAGTCATACCATAATCGGAACACAAACTCCACAGCAAGGGAATCACGGCCATACCCAGCAAAAAGAGGCAAGCAGATCCGAGGACCTTCGCCTTTTTCGCTTCGCTCCACGGCAACGCATCAGCCCGTTATAACTCGGCGGCCTCGGCCTCGTTCAACACGGGAGCGCCGCGCCGGATACGTCCCCAGCCCGCCAGCACGCAAAAGAAGACCACGATACCGATCACCGACTCGATGGCGTCACCCACGAACGGAATCACACCGATCACATACCCGACCAGCAGCCACACGGTCGATGCAAAGAGCAGTCCTGCACCGCGGCGGGCCTCCTCGGGAAAAGTCTCCGAGTGCTTCAGCCCCCGGTAGCCCGACAACATCTTGACGTAGGCCACGATCACCAGCACCAGCGCGGCGATCTTGCCGGGAATCCACAGATAGCCGACCAGAATGGCGACAAGCATCAGAATATACGATTTGCGGACCTTGGCGACCGCCTCGCGGTCGGCGTCGCTGCGTTGCAGGCGCACAAAATCCGTCAGCGAACTGTAAAACAGCCAGTAGCCCAGTAGCACCAGCAGCGGGAACAGGTATTCCAGCAGATCGCCTAACCCGAACGCCGAACCGCCGCCGTCCATCATCGAGGCCAGCATCCCCATCATGTCGCCGGGCGAGAGCAGGCCGTTCACAAAGCCCGTGACGCTCCCGGCGATGTCGGCCAGCGTGTAGAGCCAGATAGCACCGATCAATGTGCCGACGCTTTTCTCCCAGTAAGTATTCTCCATTTGCACAAAGTTTGGTTTGACTTGATAACAAATGTAAAAAAAATACTCGAAAATTTGTATCTTTGAACCATAAAACGAACCTGCCATGTCCACACCTTTAGCCGAACGACTTCGCCCCCGCACGATCGACGAATACATCGGGCAGGAGCACCTCGTGGGCAAAAACGGGGTGTTCCGCAAGTTCTTCGAGACGGGCAACGTCCCGTCGTTCATCCTCTGGGGACCTCCCGGCGTGGGCAAGACCACGCTGGCGAAAATCGTCGCCACGCAGTTGGAACGTCCGTTCTTCACCCTCTCGGCCGTTACGTCGGGCGTGAAGGACGTGCGCGAGGTGATCGAGTCGGCGCGCAAGCAGCGGTTCTTCGATCAGAAGGCCCCGCTGCTGTTCATCGACGAAATCCACCGCTTCAACAAATCGCAGCAGGATTCGCTGCTGGGAGCCGTCGAGCAGGGCGTCTTCACGCTCATCGGCGCGACGACCGAAAACCCCTCGTTCGAAGTGATCTCGCCGCTGTTGAGCCGCTGCCAGGTCTACATCCTCAAGTCGCTCGAAGACAAGGACCTGCAAACACTGCTCGACCGTGCCCTGACGACCGACACGGAACTCAAGGAACGCCGGATCGAAGTCGCGGAGACCGGCGCGCTGTTCCGCTTCTCGGGCGGCGACGCGCGCAAACTGCTCAACATCCTCGAAATCGTCGTCGGGGCCACCGACGGCAAGGTGACGATCACCGACCAGTACGTCACCGACTGCCTCCAGCAGAACATCGCCCTCTACGACAAGAACGGCGAGCAGCACTACGACGTCATCTCGGCCTTCATCAAATCGGTCCGCGGCAGCGACCCCAACGCCGCGATCTACTACCTGGCGCGGATGCTGGCCGGGGGCGAGGAGCCTCGGTTCCTGGCCCGGCGGCTGGTGATCCTGGCCTCGGAGGACATCGGGCTGGCCAACCCCAACGCCCTGCTGCTGGCCAACGCCTGCTTCGACACGGTACACAAGATCGGCATGCCCGAAGCGCGCATCACGCTGGCCGAGACGACGATCTACCTGGCCACCAGCCCCAAGAGCAATTCGGCCTACACGGCCATCAACAAGGCGATGTCGCTGGTCGAGCGCGACACCACGAACCGTCCCGTGCCGCTGCACCTGCGCAACGCCCCGACCCGCCTGATGGACAAGGCGGGCTACGGCAAGGGCTATAAATACGCTCACGACTACGCCGGGCATTTCGCCGAGCAGGAGTTCCTGCCCGAGAGCCTTTCGGGCACGAAGTTCTACGAACCCGACACGCAGAACGCCGCCGAGGCGAAAATCGCCGAACGGATGGCGCAGTTGTGGAAAGACAAATACAAATGAAACGCATCGGCATCATCTCCGACACCCACGGAACCTTCGACGACACGCTCCGCGCATTTCTGAAAGACGTGGACGAAATCTGGCATGCGGGCGACATCGGCTCGATCGAACTCGCCGACCGGATTGCTGCTTTCAAGCCGCTGCGTGCCGTGAGCGGCAATATCGACGGCGGCATGACCCGCCGCGTCTACCCCGCATTCCTGGCTTTCGAATGCGAAAGGGTGCAGGTGCTGATGACCCACATCGGGGGTTATCCCCGCCATTACGATCCGCGCGCCGTACAGAAAATCCAGTCCGTGCACCCGAAACTCTTCATCGCCGGGCATTCCCACATCCTCAAGGTCGTCTACGATCCCGTCTACGACCTGCTGGCAGTCAATCCCGGCGCCGCCGGGGAGTTCGGATTCCACAAGGTCCGCACGGCCGTGCGCCTTACGATCGACGGCAGCGACATGCGCGACATGGAGGTCGGCGAGTGGCCCCGCAAATAAAGACCCGGCGGACGGAGAGCTAAAAAGACGGAGAACTAAAAAGGAGTGTTCAGGAGAGCCTTTTCCGTCACGAAATCACCCGAAATAAAATTTTATACCCCAAAAGGCCGGAAACGCATTCCGGCCGGATTCTGGTGATCGTCAGCGAAATGCCCGGAACATTCCGGCAAGTCGCACTACAAAAAAGGCGACCCTATACAATTCCGCCCGAAAGTACTCCAATACAGCCCGCAAGACATTGAAGGTCAGCCAGTAAACCCGAAGCCTTGGGACCGTCCCGAAAATACCTCCCCGACGGAAACGCCTCTGCGTCAGCCACCACAGTTCAGGCGCTAAACAAAAACGGCCGCATAATAATCACATACGCGCTCACGTTAGTATAGCGAATTCATAACGACGACGCAACATGCAATTGAAAATTTCGAAAACGCTGGAGGGCATCATCGCCCGCTCGGCATTCAACACTACGAAGGCGGGAATGACGCATTCGCTCAAGGATTTCCTCACGCTGGAGCTGCTCCGCGAAGAGGGGTCGCTCGCCTACCAGCTTTTATCCTCCCGGCTCAAGGACTGGGAGCTTTATCAGGTGCGCCTGCGCATCGAACGCGAGGTAATCACCGCCAAACAGCAGGAGACCCGGTCGCCCGAGGAATATTACCGCGATTTCACCGAGGAACTGCTCGCAATGCCGGGCGTCGCCCGGAGCGTATCGACGGCCCACGCGCTGCTGGCCATCGTCAGCGACCGTTCGACGGCGACCGCGCGCGTGCTGGAGATGTACGGCGTGACGGCCGACAGCGTGTCCGAGGACCTGCAGAAATTCGCCGTGGGCGACGACTTCCGCACCGAAGTCCAGGTTCACATGCTCGACTTCGGCGAGGAGAACAAGGCCGGGGAGAAAAGCCCGGCCCACCTGCTGGACAAGTTCGGCGTGAACCTCACGCGCCAGGCACGCGAAGGGAAGATCGATCCGGTCATAGGCCGCGAGCAGGAGATCGAACGCGTGGTGCAGATCCTCTCGCGCCGCAAGAAGAACAACCCGATCCTGATCGGCGAGGCCGGCGTGGGCAAGAGCGCCATCGTCGAGGGGCTGGCGCTGCGCATCGCGCGCGGCGAGGTTCCCTACACCATCGCCGACAAGACGCTCTTTTCGCTCGACGTCTCGTCGCTCGTGGCGGGCACGAAGTTCCGCGGCGAGTTCGAGGAGCGCATGCAGCAGCTTCTGGACGAACTGCGCAAGGCCAAGGACACGATCATCTTCATCGACGAGATACACACCATCGTGGGCGCCGGCTCCACGCAGGGTAGCCTCGACACGGCCAACATCCTCAAACCGGCCCTCGCGCGCGGCGAACTGCAAACCATCGGCGCCACGACGCTCGACGAGTACCGCGAGAACATCGAGACCGACTCGGCCCTCGAACGCCGTTTCCAGAAGGTCGTGATCGAGCCGACGACGCCCGAGCAGACGCTCCAGATCCTGCGCAACATCGCGCCCCACTACGAACGCCACCACAAAGTGCGTTACACCGAGGAGGCGTTGCAGGCCTGCGTGACGCTCACCGGGCGTTACATCACCGACCGCTATTTCCCCGACAAGGCCATCGACGTGCTGGACGAGGCCGGCTCGCGGGCGCACCTCCAGTCGGCACGCGAACCGGAGGAGCTGCGGGCCATGAAAACGGCGCTCAGCGACGCCAAACGCGAGCGCCGCGAAGCGGTCGAGGCACTGGTCTACGAGAAGGCCGCCTCGGCGCGCATGCGGGAGATCGCGCTGCGCTCGAAGCTGGGCGAAAGCCGCGCCGAATGGAAACGCTCTCTCGAAAGCAACCCCGTGGAGATCACCGCAGGGCATATCCAGGAGGTGATTACCGCCATGACGGGCATCCCCGCGGAGCGCGTCTCGGGGGGCGAGATGAGCCGTCTGCAAACCCTGCGCGAACACCTCGCCAAGCGTGTCGTGGGACAGCAGGAGGCCGTGGAGAAGATTTCGCGCACCATCCGCCGTTCGCGTGCCGGGCTGAAGGACGAAAACCGCCCCATCGGCGTCTTCCTCTTCGTCGGCCCCACGGGCGTCGGCAAGACGCTGCTGGCCAAGGAGGTGTCGAAATGGCTGTTCGACGAGCGCCGCGGGCTGATCCGGATCGACATGAGCGAATACGGCGAAAAACACAACGTGGCGCGCCTGATCGGCTCGCCCCCGGGATACGTCGGTTACGGCGAAGGAGGCCAGTTAACGGAGGCCGTGCGTCGTCAGCCCTACGCCGTGGTGCTCTTCGACGAGATCGAAAAGGCCCACCCCGAGGTCTTCAACGCCATGCTGCAGATCTTCGACGAAGGGCACCTCACCGACGGCTCGGGACGCAAGGTCGACTTCCGGAACACGATCATCATCATGACCTCGAACGTGGGTTCGCGGGCCGTGGTCCGGAAATCGGTGCAGGTGGGTTACAGCACCACCTCGAAGAGCGCCGTAGCCGACGTGACGCCCCAGAGCGAGTACCGCAAGGCGCTGGAGCAGACCTTCGCCCCGGAATTCCTCAACCGCATCGACGACATCGTGCTGTTCCGCACGCTGGAAATCGCCGACGTGGAACGGATCGTCGACCTGGAGTTGCAGGGACTGATGGCCCGCACGGGCAGGCTGGGCTATAAGGTGAAGATCACCGACGGAGCCAAGCGCCGGCTGGCGGCCATGGGCTACGAATCGCGCTACGGCGTGCGTTCGCTCAAGCGGACGCTGATGGACAACGTCGAGGAACCGCTCTCGGCGCTGATCATCGACGGCAAGCTCCACGAGGGCGACACCGTGGTCGTGGAGTCGGACAAGGGCCACGGCGTGAAGCTGCGCGTGGCATAATCGACCGCTTACAGAGAGGGACCGGGATCGCTTCCCGGCCCCTTTTTGCATTTTTCCAGCGGAAAACGATGCGAAATTTTCCAACTTTCCTAAATTTGTGTGAATTTTTCATATCTCCTCACTGAAACCGAATGCGTCCGATTTCTTTGAAAGCCCTCACCGGGTCCCTGTTCATGACTCTCTGCGCCGCGGCGACGGCGCTCTCCGCAACCACTGAAGCCGACAGCCTGTCCGCGGCGCTGTCCCGGGCACGCACGCCTGCCGAACGGGAGCAGACCTATGTCCGGCTGGCCGACCTCTGCACCGACAGCACGGCGCTCGCCGCCGTCTACTGGGAAGCCGCACTCTCCGAAGCCGCCGGGGCCGGAGACGACTACGGATGCCGGGAGGCGCTGGACCGGCTCGTGCAGGGGTTCTCGGCGAAGCAGCCCGAACGGGCTTTGGAGTACGTCCGCCTTGCGGACAGCCTCCTGCCCGACCGCCGCTTCGCGCTGTTCCGCGCATCGCTCAACGCCTTCTGGCTCTGGAAGCAGATGTCGGTGGCCAACTCGTTCGAAGCGATCGACCGCGCGCTGGCGGAGTTCCGCGAACGGCAGCCGGGCAGCCTCACCCCCGAGGAGGAGATCGAATGGGAGTTCCTCACGGGACTCTCCATCGACTATTCGTCGATCGCCACCGAAGCCTACGGCAACATCCTCCAGGCCATCCCCTATGTGGAGCAGGCTCTCGCCAAGCTCGAAAAATACCCGCTGGAGGAACGCGTCCACTTCGAAAAACTCTGCCGCGAGGAACTTGCGGACATCTACCTCTACGCCGACGATCCGCGCGCCGCCGGGCAGATCGGGCGGTGCATCGACCTGCACCGTGCATGGATGGCGGCCGACACGCGTTTCGAACGCCCCCGCCGCGACTCGTCGGAATACCTGATGCGGTCTTACGGCAAGATGGTCTTCCTGGGCGACCTCCTCGCCCGGGAGGAGGTGGATGACTACTACTACAAATGCATGGAGCTGGCGCGCGGGCGCGACGACCGCGAGGAGATATACAACACCAGCGCCCGTTATTACCAGCATGCGGGTGACTACGAGCGGACCGCAGCCTACATGGATTCGCTGCTGACCCACTATGCCCAGACCGGCAAGAAGGCGGATCTCGGCTCCATCTACATAGCGCAGTCGCACATGTATGAAAAGGCGGGCGATTACGAAAAGGCACTCAAAGCCGTGCGGGAAGGCAACGACTTCCGTTATTACAGCCGCATGGACCAGGCGCAGAGCAAACTGGCCGAGATGCAGGCACTCTACGACGTCAACCGCCTCGAACTCGAAAAGGCACGGCTGGCCGACCGCAGCAAATTCTTCCTGCTTATGGCCGGCGGCATCGTGCTGCTGCTGCTCGCCGGCTGGGCCGTCTACCAGCAGGCGATGGTCCGGCGGCTGAAACTGGCGCGCACGCAGTTCATGGCGGCCAGCGAAGAGGCGCAGCGCCAGAGCCGCCGCGCCCAGGAGAGCGAACGGATGAAGACCGCCTTCATCAACTCGATGTGCCACGAGATACGCACGCCGCTGAACGCCATCAACGGCTTCTCCGAACTGCTGCTCACGGAACAGGACCCCGCGGCCCGGCAGGCCTTTCAGACCGAGATCGGGAAGAGCACCAAGGCCCTGACCGTCCTGCTGGAAAACATGCTGGAACTTTCGCAGCTCATCAGCACCGAAGACCCGCTCCCGGTCGCCCAGACCGACATCTGCCTGCTCTGCGCCGAACGGCTGGAGCTGCAGAGGCAGCTCGGCGACAACCCGGCGGTCGAATACGCCTACGAAGCGGTGGAAGAGGGCATCGAGATACCCACCAACGCCTTCTACCTGACGCGCGTCCTCGACAACCTGCTGCATAACGCCGCCAAGTTCACCGCCGCAGGACGCATCACACTCCGTTGCCGCAACGACGAATCCCGGCGCACGCTGCAAATCAGCGTCAGCGACACGGGCATCGGTATCCCGCCCGAAAAGCAGGAGTGGGTGTTCGAACGCTTCACCAAGGTCGACCCCTTCAAACCCGGTTCGGGCATCGGGCTTTACCTCTGCCGCCTGATCGTCACCCGCCTCGGGGGCGACATCCGCGTCTGTCCCGAATACAGCGGGGGCTGCTGCATCCGCATCGAACTGCCCTACTGATCCGCACCGCACGCAACCTTCGCAGCCCCTTCCGACGCTTTTTCGGCTCCGGAAGGGGTTTGCGAATTGCAATCCCGCCGGAAATAGCTATCTTTGCACCTCAATACCCGAATCGAATGTACAGTTTCGCAACATACAAAGACCAATACAAGGCCAACCTGCGGCTGGCGCTGCCCGTGGTGCTGACACAGCTGGGGCAGATCCTCACGCAGGTCGCCGACAACCTGATGGTCGGCCGCTACGGCGGCAGCGACCCCACGCCGCTGGCCGCCGTCTCGTTCGGCGGCGCCGTCTTCTTCATCCTCTTCATCGCCGCCATCGGCATCGCGCTGGGCATGACGCCCCTCGTGGGCGAACTCTACGCACAGGGCGACCGCGAGAAATCGTCGGGGCTGCTGCAAAACGGCATCCTCTTCTACGGACTGCTGGGCGTGGCGATGGCCGCCGTGCAGTACGCCGTCATTCCGCTGATGTACCACCTCGGCCAGCCCGCCGAAGTGGTCGACATGGCCATCCCCTATTACAGGATGCTGGTGTGGAGCATGCCGTTCATCATGCTGTTCTTCACCTTCAAGCAGTTCCTCGAAGGCGTGGGCAACACGAAGGTCGAGATGGTGGTCACGATCGTGGCCAACCTGGCGAACATCGGTTTCAACTGGGTGTTCATCTACGGCCGCTACGGATTCCCCGAGATGGGCGCCGAAGGCGCGGGCCTGGGCACGCTGATGTCGCGCATCATCGCCCCGATACTGATGATCGGCTACTTTTACAGCCGCAGCAAATACCGCGTCTACCTCGAAGGCTTCTCGCCGCGCAACTACTCGTGGACATCGGTCAAACAGTTGCTGCACATGGGCCTGCCGATCTCGATGCAGATGTTCCTCGAAGCCTCGGCCTTCGTCGGCACGGGAATCATGATGGGGTGGTTCAACAAGGAGACGATGAGCGCCAACCAGATCGCCACGACCATCGGCAACTGCGCCTTCATGATCGTCATGTCGATCGGCGCGGCCACCACCATCCGCGTGTCGCACTGCTACGGAGCGCGCGACATCGGCCAGCTGTCGCTCGCGGCCAAGGCGTCATACCACCTCGTGCTGGCGTGGAACGCCCTCGCGGCGCTGGTTTTCATCACGATGCGCAACATCATCCCGACTTTCTTCACCACCAACGCCGAGGTGATCGCCATCGCCTCGAACCTGATGGTCTTCGCGGCGCTCTACCAGCTCTCGGACGGCATTCAGAACGTCTCGGTAGGCATCCTGCGGGGTATCCAGGACGTGAAGATCATCATGCCGATCGCCTTCGTGTCGTACTGGCTGCTGAACCTCCCGGTGGGCTACCTGTTCGGCTTCACGATGGGCATGGGTCCTTCGGGGCTTTTCCTGGGCTTCTCGTTCGGGCTGTCGGCCGCGGCGGTCATGATGATCGTGCGCATCCGCCGCAGCATCCGCAAACTCTACGTAACGAAATAAAATATTTTTCGTATCTTTACGCAAATTATACCCGATAATGGATACCGAAAAACAACATACGGGCGCCTGCAAACCCGAAGTGGGCCGCGGGTGCGCCTTTTGTAACTGCGGCTCGGAGCCGGAAGCCAAACTCTGCGACGGATGCTTCAAGCTCCACGAAACGGCCTGGCTTGACGACTACCCGGTCAACATGCCGAGCGACATCGTCGAGGTGCGTTTCAAGAACACCCGCCGTTCGTTCTACCAGAACGTCAACAACCTCGACCTCAAACGGGGCGACATCGTGGCCGTCGAGGCGTCGCCGGGCCACGACATCGGCGTCGTGTCGCTCACGGGCGACCTGGTGGCGCGCCAGATGCGCCGCACGGGATTCAACCCCTACAACGGCGAATACAAGAAGATCTACCGCAAGGCCAAGCCCTACGACATCGAAAAGTGGCAGGAGGCCATCGCGCTGGAGCACGAGACGATGATCGCCTCGCGGCAGATCGCCGCCGACATGGGCCTGAACATGAAGATCGGCGACGTGGAATACCAGGGCGACAAGATCAAGGCCATCTTCTACTACATCGCCGATGAGCGCGTGGACTTCCGCGAACTGATCAAGGTCTTCGCCGAACGGTTCCACATCCGCATCGAGATGAAGCAGATCGGCGCCCGCCAGGAGGCCGGACGCATCGGGGGACTGGGCGCCTGCGGCCGCGAATTGTGCTGCGCGTCGTGGATGTCGAGCTTTTCGAGCGTCACGACCGGGGCCGCGCGCGTGCAGGACATTTCGCTCAACCCCCAGAAACTCGCCGGGCAGTGCTCGAAGCTCAAGTGCTGCATGATGTACGAATACGACACCTACGTCGACGCCCGCCGGGACTTCCCGCGCCTGCGCGAGCCGTTGCAGGCCGCCGAAGGCGAATGGTTCTGCGTCAAGAGCGACGTGCTGGCCGGGACGATGACCTTCTCCTCGTCGAAGGAGGCGATGGCCAACGTCACGACGCTGCCCGTCTCGCGCGTGCGGGAGATCATGGCGCTGAACCGCCAGGGCAAGAAGGTCGAACGGTTGCAGGACGCCGACGACATCCGGACGGACGCCGAGGAACCGACCTACCGTTCGGAGGAGGACAGCATCACCCGCTTCGACCAGGCCAAACGCCGCAAGCGCGGCGGCCGCAACAGCAAGGGCCGCGGCGAACAGGGACGTCCCGCAGGACAGAACGGACAGACACCGCAGGAGTCCGGCGGGGAGAGCCGCCAGCCGCGTGAAGGGCAGTCCGGCCGTCCCGACCGGCAGCCGCGCCGCAACGACCGACCGCGCAACGGCGGCAACGGCGGAGAGCGCCAGAACGGCGGCAACGGCGAACGCCCGCGCAACGGCAACAACCGCGGCGAGAATAGCAACCGGGCCGAAAGCAACGGACGCGAATCCCGCGAAAGCAACGGAGGCAGCCGCGAGGGCGGAAACCGCAGCCGCAACAACCGCAACCGCCGGCGCGGCAATGGCGACAACGGGAACAACAGCGGAAACGGAGGGAACGCCCCGGCCGGCAATAACGGCAACAGAGGCGGGAGCACAGGCAGCGGCAATAACGGCGGAACGCCTCAAAACCAATAGCGCGGTGAAACGCTCGGCAGGGCATATTGCGGCCGTGGCGGCCGCGCTTCTGGCCGGGAGCTGCATTTCGCCGCACCAGTCGGCGGCAACCGACGTCAGCCCCGCCCGGTGGGACTCACGGGCCGAAATCCGCCTGCCGAACGCCGACACCGTGTCGTTGCGCGACGCCGTGATCTTCCTGCGCTGCAACGACCGCTTCGCGGAGGACACGTTGACGGTACGCATCGCCACCGTGACACCCGATTCGCTCCGCTTCGGGGAGTGGTTCCTGCTCGCCATCCCCCGCCCGGAAGGTCCCGCGGCCCTGATGCGCGAGGCCGTGATCCCCTACCGCCGCCGAATCCGCCTCACGCAGCACGGCGACTACCGCTGCTCGGTCACGCCGGTCCGCCCCGTCCGTGGGGTCGAGGCCGTCGGCATCGACCTGCAGGAAAGCAGATAACCGAAAACACATCACCGCCCTGCCGACCCCGCAGTCCGGCGGAACAACATACCACTATGGGCAAAGACAAGCTCCGCAGGTTCCGCGAGAACCTGACTTTCGAATGTTTCGTACAACCCGAATTCGACGAGGTGTTCCGCCGCGACCACCCGCTCAAAGGGAACTGGAACCGTGATTTCTTCCGCAACGACAACCCCATCGTACTGGAACTGGGCTGCGGCAAGGGCGAATACACCGTCGCACTGGCCCAGCGCGATCCGCTGCGCAACTACATCGGCATCGACATCAAGGGCGCACGCATGTGGCGCGGCGCGAAGACCGCCACGGACCGCAGGATGCACAACGTAGGCTTCCTGCGCACACGCATCGAGTTCATCGACGCGCTGTTCGCCGAAAATGAAATCTCCGAAATCTGGATCACCTTCCCCGATCCGCAGCTCAAGACCCGGCGGGCCAAGAAACGCCTCACTTCGCCGCTCTACCTGGCCTGTTAAGCCCGCCTGCTCCGGCCCGACGGGCGGATCAACCTCAAGACCGACTCCAAGCACCTCTACGCCTACACCGGCGAGGTCATCCGCCATTACGAACTGACGTGCGAGGTCTCCGAAACGGACATCTACGGCTCGGGATTCGCCGACGAAGTGCTTTCGGTCAAGACGGCCTACGAAACCCGTTTTCTCGAGATGGGGCTTCCGATCACCTACACGCGCTTCGCGCTGGGCGGCCGGCGCGAATTCCCGTGGTTCGACTGGGAGGAGGACGACAAGGCGGAGAAGGACAACGAGGCCGAAAGACAACTCCGATAACCCGGCTTTCCCGCCATGCAGACCGACACCGCCCGGCTGGAAATCCGGCTTCTGACACCGGAGCAGTTGATGCTGTGGCTGGACGACCTGCCCCGGCTGGAACGGAGGCTGGAGTGCCGCTACCGGGCCGAACCGCTTGCCGGCGATTTCCGGACTATCGTCGAAATGCAACGCACCGCGACCCTCGCCGACGCGGCCAGTCCGCAATGGCACAGCTTCTGGTTTCTCATCCGTAAAACCGACCGTACGGTCGTCGGCTCGGCGGTCTTCAAGGAGCGTCCCGATCCGGAAGGCTGTGTCGAAATCGGCTACGGGCTGGGCCGCGCATTCGAACGCAACGGCTACATGCGCGAGGCTGTCGAAGCCTTGTGCGCTTGGGCTTTGCGGCAGGAAGGCGTCCGGCATGTCACCGCCGAAACCAACACCGACGGCCTCGCCTCGCAGCGCCTGCTCCTCAAATGCGGATTCCGCGAACGCAGCCGCGCGGAAACCTGTCGGTAGATTCTGTAAACGGCTTTTCCGCCGCCCGCCGCAATCTCCGGTCCACGCCATCGACCTCCACACTCTCCACATCTTCTCCGCACCGTCCCACTTCATCCGTTCCTGTCTGCTCCTCCCCGCCGCCCTTCCATCCGCTGTTATTCACCGCCATCCTCGCCTCCGGCTTCTCCGCGCCACCTCTTTTATAAATATAGGTATCCATTATTTTCGCCCCGTCTACTAATTTTTTAGATCAAAAATTTGTTTTACTAAAAATTTAGTAGTAAACTTGCATTGACAACATTCCCGCAGGCGGCATTCGACGGCCTACGGCGGACCGGAAACGGACCGGAAACAGGATAACAGACACAAAAGCACAATAACCATGGATACCAACATTTCGGAACTGACTCGCGGCGAGGAGGAGATCATGCAGATTCTCTGGCGGCTGGGCGACGCGGTGGTCAACGACATCATCGCCCGGACCGACGAACCCCACCCCAAGTACACCACCGTCGCCACGTTCCTCAAAATCCTGGAGAACAAAGGCTTCGTCAGCCACAGGGCCGAGGGCAAGAGCCACCGCTACTTTCCGCTGATCGGCCGCGAGGAGTATGCCCGGGGCGTCATGTCGTCGATGCTTTCCAACTATTTCGACGGTTCGCTGGCCCAGCTGGTATCGTTCTTCTCGCGCCATGAGAACATCCCCGCCCGGGAGATGGACGAAATCCTCGAAATCATGCGCAACGCCAAAAAATAGCCCGCCATGAAACCCCTCGCCATCTACGCCCTCGAAGTGCTGGCCTGCAGCGGCGTGCTGCTGGCCGCCTACGCCATCCTGCTCGACCGGCGCGTGCGGTTCGGCTGGTGCAGAGCCTACCTGCTCGCATCGACTCTCCTGGCGGCGGTCATCCCGCTGCTGCGCATCCCCGTCTGGCCGGGCGAGGTGGTCGAGATCGCCCCGACGGTCGCCCTGCCTGCGACCGAATGGACCGCCGAAGTGGTCGAAGAGGCGGCTCCGGCCGTCACGCCCGAAACGGTGTGCCTGACGGTGTACCTGATCGGGGTCGGACTGGTCGCGGGGGTCATGCTGTGGCAGGTCGTGCGCATCCGCCGGCTGCGGCGCGGCGCGGCGATCACCCGCACGGAGCGTTTCACGCTCGTGCGCACCCCGCAGCGGATCGCGTCGTTCTCGTTCTTCCGTTCGATTTACGTCTGGGACCAGATCCCGGCCGGCGAGTTGCAGGCCATCGTGGCCCACGAGGCGAGCCACGTCGCCCACCGCCACTCCGCCGAGCGCGTGGCGATGGAGTGCATGAAGGCCGCGCTGTGGTGGAACCCCTTCGTATGGCTCGCCGCACGGCGGCTCACCGAGGCCGAGGAGTTCGAAGCCGACAGCGACGTGCTGGCCGAAGGGTACGACATCGAACATTACATGAAAACCATATTCAGGCAGCTATTCGGTTATAGTCCGGAAATAGCCAACGGGCTGCGGGATTCCTTAACCAAAAAACGCTTTAAAATGATGACAACAAAAACTTCCGGCAGGCACTCCCTGCTGCGGCTGACGGGCACGCTTCCCGCCGTGATAGGGCTCCTGTGCGCTTTCTCGCTGACCACGCGCGCCGCCGAGGTCCGGATTGCAGAGACCGCCAAGGTCCCGGCCGACGAAACGGCGTCCCGGGACGCGGCGGATAAAAAAGTCTCCCTAACCGTCCTCCAGAACGGCAAACCGCTCCCAGGCGCAATCGTGCTGATCAGCGGATCGAACGTCGGAACCGTGACCGGCAAGGAGGGCACGGCACAGATTTCAGCGGCCCCCGGCAACGAACTGACAATCTCCTATGTGGGCTTCGAAACGCAGAAAATCCGCGTCTCCGATAAATCCGGAGCGGAAAGCCATGTGATTGCGCTGAAGGCGGAAGACAATAACCTCGACGCGGTCAGCGTCACCCCCGGCGACAACAAAACCGCCGCGGGCAACGAAAACGCCTCCATGCGGAAAGCCTCGCTGACAATCAACCTGGCCGACGCGGACGGCCGGATCGCGGGGGCGGCCGTCGGGGCTGCCGTGGTGATCTCGGGCACGAAAAAGGGCGTCGTAGCCGACGCCGCGGGACACGCCCGGATCGAGGCTCCCGAAGGCGCCGTGCTGAAGATAAGCTATCCCGACTACCGGCCCGCCTCGGTCGAGGTCGGCGATCAGAGCGACTATGTCGTTCTGCTCTCCCCCGAAAGCGACCGAACGAACCGAAAGTCCTCGCCCGACAGCGGCGGAAAACCGGGTCCGATCTTTGTCGTCGACGGCGTCGAGCAAGCGAGCATCGACGACATCGACCCCAATACGATCGAACGGATCAGCGTCCTCAAAAATCAGTCCTCCATCGCAGTATACGGTTCGCGGGGTAAAAACGGCGTGATCGTGGTCACCACCAAAGGCGCAGGCAAACCGGCGACTGACGAAGTCGTTTTCAACGAGAAAACCGGGTCGGTCGAAATCACCTCCGCATCCACGGAAGACATGCCGTTTCTGATCGCCGAAAAGATGCCCTTGTTCCAAGGCGGCAACCTCAACGCATTCCGCACCTGGGTGCAGGAACACCTCCAATACCCCGCCGAGGCCGTGAAACGGAACATCCAGGGCCGCGTGGTCGTGACGTTCACCATCGAAAAGGACGGCTCGGTAAGCAACATCCAGATCTTGCAATCGCCCGACAAACTGCTTGCCGACGAGGCCCGCCGCGTGATCGCCTCCTCGCCCGCCGGAGCATGGACGCCCGGCGAGCAGCGCGGCGAGAAGGTGAGCGTGAAATATACGCTGCCCGTCGATTTCCGCACCAAGACCGAGAAAACGACGGACGAAGCCGCTTTCGACGAGAAAACCGGAACGGTCAAAACCGCCTCCGCGCCCGCTGAAGACAGTCCGTTTCTCATCGCCGAGGTCATGCCCTCGTTCCGGGGCGGCGACATCACAGCCTTCCGCAACTGGATACAGATGCACATAAAATATCCGGCAGAGGCGCTGAAAGCGAAACTCTACGGGCGCGTCGTCGCATCGTTCGTCATCGAAAAGGACGGCTCGGTAAGCAACATCCAGATCTTGCAGTCGCCCGGCAAACCGCTTGCCGACGAGGCCCGCCGCGTAATCGGGGATGCTCCGGCTGATGCCTGGACACCGGGCAGACAGCGCGGCCAGGCCGTCCGGGTGAAACTCACCGTGCCCGTGGATTTTCGGATTCAGGGCGCAGACGGCAAAACGTCCGAACGGACTGAAAAGCCGAAGGGCAGTCTCGACGAAATCGTCGTGGTGGGCTTCGGCGCCCCCGAAAAATAACCCGCCTCTTACCATCAGCGGCAGCCGGTTTCCGTCCCGAGTTCAACGGGAGCCGGCTGTTTTTTGCGTTTGCCGGATTTTTCACTATATTTACCCGACTAAAAATCCGCATTCCCTGCAAACCCCGAAACCATGGATGTAAAGATAGCCCCCGACTGGAAGGAGCTCCTCGCTCCGGAGTTCGAAAAACCCTATTTCGCGCAGCTCACGGAGTTCGTGCGGCAGGAATACGCCTCGCGGCGCATCTTCCCGCGCGGCAGCAACATCTTCCGTGCCTTTGACAAATGCCCGTTCGACAAGCTGAAAGTGGTCGTCATCGGCCAGGACCCCTACCACGGTCCCGGACAGGCCAACGGGCTTTGTTTCTCGGTCGCGGACGGAGTTCCCTTCCCGCCCTCGCTGCAAAACATCTTCAAGGAGGTCTCCGACGACACCGGCACGCCCATACCGCCTACGGGTAACCTCGACCGCTGGGCCGAGCAGGGGGTGCTGCTGCTCAACGCGGTGCTCACGGTCCGCGCCCACGAAGCCGCGTCGCACGCCGGCCGAGGCTGGGAGACCTTCACCGACGCCGTGGTACGCGCCATCGCCCAGCGCAAAGAGGGCATCGTCTATATGCTCTGGGGCAGCTACGCCCAGAAGAAAGGCGCCATCGCCGACCCGCAGCGCAACCTGATCCTCAAAGCCGTGCACCCTTCGCCGCTGTCGGTCTACCGGGGATTTTTCGGCTGCCGCCACTTTTCGCGCGCCAACGAATACCTGCGCTCGGTCGGCAAAGAGCCGATCGTATGGTAATCCGCCGTCCGAAAGACAAAAATCCCGGCCCTGCATTGCGCAAGGCCGGGATTTTTCGAACTGCTCGGGATTCCCTATCCCAGATAGGATTTCAGGAGTTTCGACCGCGACGAGTGACGGAGGCGGCGAATCGCCTTCTCCTTGATCTGACGCACGCGCTCGCGCGTAAGGTCGAACTTCTCGCCGATCTCCTCGAGGGTCATCTCCGAGGTTCCGATGCCGAAGAAGTACTTGATGATGTCGCGCTCACGCTCCGTGAGGGTCTCCAGCGCGCGGTCCACCTCGGTCGACAGCGACTCGTTGATCAGCCCGCGGTCGGCGTTGGGCGAATCGGGGTTCACCAGCACATCCAGCAGCGAGTTGTCCTCGCCGTCGGCGAACGGGGCGTCCACCGATACGTGGCGGCCGGCGACACGCAGCGTGTCGGTAACCTTCTCCTTCGGGAGTTCCAGTTCCGTGGCCAGCTCCTCGGGCGACGGCGTGCGCTCGTGCTCCTGCTCGAAGCGGGCGAACGCCTTGTTGATCTTGTTCAGCGAGCCTACCTGGTTGAGCGGCAGGCGCACGATGCGCGACTGCTCGGCCAAAGCCTGGAGGATCGACTGACGGATCCACCACACGGCATAGGAGATGAACTTGAAGCCGCGGGTCTCGTCGAACTTCTCGGCGGCCTTGATCAGCCCGAGGTTGCCCTCGTTAATCAGGTCGGGGAGGCTCAATCCCTGATTCTGGTATTGCTTGGCTACGGACACCACGAAACGCAGGTTGGCTTTGGTGAGCTTCTCGAGCGCTTCCTGGTCTCCTTTCTTAATTCGCTGGGCGAGTTCCACCTCCTCCTCGACCGTGATAAGCTCCTCCTTGCCGATTTCCTGCAAGTACTTGTCCAGCGAGGCGCTTTCGCGGTTGGTGATGGACTTTGTAATCTTTAATTGACGCATATTTTTCTAACTATCCTAATAATATTGCAATCCATAAACCCGCCCGGGCTGCGGTTTACTCCACCAGCGTGTAGCTTGCCGAACGGCCGTTGGGATAAACGCCGTCGATCGAACGGACCTTCTCCGTCATCCGCTGCATATCGTTGAGCGAATAGACCGGGCGGTCGTTGATGTGAGTGATCACAAATCCCTGCTTAACACGGGCACGGGCCAGAATTCCGTCGGCCTTGATGCCGACCACCTGTACGCCGCCCTTGATGTCGAGTTCGCGGCACAGTTTGGCGCCCGCATCGGCGAACTTACCTCCGAGCGCATCGACGACATCGACATCCTCCTTGGTAACCAATTCCGTTTTACCTGCTTTATTACGCAAAGTAACGTCAAATTGTTTCACCTTTCCGTCTCTTTTTACGGATAATTTAACCGTATCGTTGGGCCGGCGCTTGGCGATCTGCTCCTGGAGCGTCGAAGGCTCAACAATTTTCACGCCATCGATGTCCAGAATCACGTCTCCCTTGCGGATTCCGGCCTCCGAAGCGGCTCCGCCCTCGACAACTGCGGCCACATAGGCTCCGCCCAGGTCCTTGATGCCCAACTCTTTCCCCTCCGTATCGAGGAAATCCTGATCCACGACGCGGAACTGTACGCCCAGCAGGGCGCGCTGCACGACGCCGAACTCCTTCAGATCGACCACCACCTTGCGGACGATCGACTCCGGAATGGCGAACGAATAGCCCACGTAGCTTCCCGTCTGCGACTTGATCAGCGTGTTGATGCCCACCAGTTCGCCGTGGGTGTTGACCAGCGCGCCGCCCGAGTTGCCGGGGTTCACCGCCGCGTCGGTCTGGATGAACGACTCGATGCGGAAATCGTTGGGAATGGCTCCCAGCTGACGCGCCTTGGCGCTCACGATACCCGCCGTGATGGTCGACTGCAGGTCGAAGGGCGAACCGATCGCCAGCACCCATTCGCCCAGACGCAGCGCATCGGACGATCCGAAAGCCAGCGTAGGCAGCTCCTTGCCCTCGACTTTCAGCAGCGCGAGGTCCGTCGCCGAGTCCTTGCCGATGAGCTTGGCGTCGAACGAACGGCCGTCATTGAGTTTCACCTTGAGTTTCGAAGCCCCGTCCACGACGTGGTTGTTCGTCACGATATAGCCGTCCTCCGAAATGATCACGCCCGAACCGCCGGCCCGCTGCTCGCGGTACTGCGGCCGTCCGTCGCCGCGCCCGTAATCCTGCGGGATTCCGAAGAACTCCAGGAACGGATCGTAGCCCCGGCGCTGGGGCATTTCGACCTGCTGGATGGCCTCGATGTTCACGACGGCCTTCACCGCATTCTCGGCGGCGTAGGTCAGGTCGGGATACTGCTCGGCCTGGTAAGACGTAAATTGCGTTCCCAGCGCGGGCGTACGTTCCACCTCGCGCTCGATGTATGCGACGGAGCCTCCGCGGTCCGCGGAAACCGTCCACGCCGTAAGTCCGCCAGCTGCGGCCGACACGGCTACGAGTCCTAAAATCAAAAATGCCTTTTTCATAATAAATTAAATGTTTTGGTTCTATTAATCAGAGGCAACTTCATTCCATAAGCGGTATTTTCGGTTCTATTTTTCGAAGGACAAACGCACGAAAACGGCCGGTTAGTATGTTCATTCCGCACAAAAATCGAGGCATCCGCCACGGACGCCCCGATTTTTCAGCATATCCGGACGCTAAAGGCCGAATTCCTTTCGGATCCGATCCACGGCATCGAGTTTCTCCCAGCCGAAGAATTCGATCTCGCGCTCGGTCTCGACACCGTTCTCCCAGACCTTCTCCACCGCCTTATAGGGGCGGTTGCCGAAGTGTCCGTAGGAGGCCGTGGCCTCGAAGATCGGGTTTTTCAGGCCGAAGCGTTTCACGATGGCTGCGGGACGCAGGTCGAAGAGCTTCCCGATGCGGCGGGCGATCTCGCCGTCGGTCATGCCTGCCAGCGCCGCGGGACGGGGTGAATTGTAGGTGTCGACGTAGATCGACAGCGGCTGCGCGATGCCGATGGCGTAGCTCAGCTCGACTAGAATCTGGTCGGCGACGCCCGCCGCCACGAGGTTCTTGGCGATGTGGCGCGCGGCATAGGCCGCCGAGCGGTCCACTTTGGACGAGTCCTTGCCCGAGAAGGCACCGCCGCCGTGCGCGCCGCGGCCGCCGTAGGTGTCGACGATGATCTTGCGGCCCGTGAGTCCCGTGTCCCCGTGGGGGCCTCCGATCACGAACTTGCCCGTGGGATTCACGTGCAGGATGTAGTCGTCGCCGATCAGCGCGGCCAGCTGGTCGCCGGCACGCTCCAGACGCGCCTTGACGCGCGGAATGAGGATCGTGCGCACGTCCTCGCGGATCTTCTCCTGCATCAGCTTCTCCGCCTCCTTCTCGCTGCGGCCTTCGCCCGGGAGGATGAACTCGTCGTGCTGCGTCGAGACGACGATCGTATGCACGCGCAGCGGCTTGTTCGTCGTCTCGTCGTACTCGATCGTGACCTGCGACTTCGAGTCGGGGCGCAGGTAGGTCATCACCTCGCCTTCGCGGCGGATGACGGCCAGTTCCTTGAGGATCACGTGCGAAAGGATCAGCGTCGCGGGCATCATCTCACGGGTCTCGTTGCAGGCGTAGCCGAACATGATGCCCTGGTCGCCGGCGCCCTGCTCCTCCTCGGCTTCGCGGACAACGCCCTGGTTGATGTCCGACGACTGTTCGTGGATGGCCGACAGGATGCCGCACGAATTGCAGTCGAACTGGTACTCGCTCCGGGTGTAGCCGATGCGGTTGATGACGCGGCGCGTGACGGCCTGCACGTCGACATACGCCTCCGAGCGCACTTCACCCGCCACGACCACGAGTCCCGTGGTGCAGAGGGTTTCGCACGCGACCTTCGAGTTGGCGTCGCGGCGCAGGAATTCGTCGAGGATTGCGTCGGAAATCTGATCCGAAACCTTGTCGGGATGTCCTTCGGACACCGATTCCGATGTAAATAAAAAGCCCATTTTCATACATTTTTAATGGTTAAACGTATAAAATGGGAAAAATTGGCTGTTGAAAATAAAAAATGTGCTGTTTTAGCGATTTTTTATTGTGGTTTGCAATCAGTCAAATCTTTCCACATTTCCCCGCTTGACAGACGGGACTGCAAAGATAGGCATAATTTCGGAATCTGCAAAACAAAAGCCACCGCATCGGGCGGTGGCTTTTGCACATTCTATATAATAGGTTCGGCGGCGACCCGAAAATCGTTGCCGCCGAAGCCAAACGATCTCCGCTATTTCCCAAGCATCTTCTTCACTTCGGCGGCGACGGTTGCCCCGTTGTAACCGAACTTCTCGTCGAGCACCTTGTAGGGGGCCGACCAGCCGAAATGGTCGAGACCGTGGATCACGCCGTTCTCGCCCACAAGTCCCCGCAGGTTCACCGGAAGACCCGAAGTCATGCCGTAACGCACAACGCCCGCAGGCAGCACGCTCTCCTGGTACGAACGAGGCTGGTCGCGGAACAGTCCCTCGCTCGGAACGTTCACCACGCGGACCGGAATGCCTTCGGCGGCCAGCAGTTCGGCGCCTTCGATCAGCGTCGCAACCTCCGAACCCGTGGCGATCAGCACCGCGGCGGGTTTGGCGGCATCCATCACCACATAACCGCCCTTGGCGACCTGCGCAGCCTCCTCACGGCGGCTGGACCCGAGCGTCGGCAGGGTCTTGATGTTCTGGCGCGAAAGCACGAGCGCCACGGGACGGTGTTCCTCGACGGCCAGTTTCCACGCCATGACGGTCTCGTCACCGTCGGCCGGGCGCAGCACGAGCATCGAACGCTCGTCATGGTGGTTGCGCAGGTGCTCCATCAGGCGGATCTGCGCCTCGTGCTCCACGGGCTGATGCGTCGGCCCGTCCTCGCCCACGCGGAACGAGTCGTGCGTCCAGACGTAGACCACATGCAGACGCATCAGCGCCGAGAGGCGTACGGCGGGCTTCATATAGTCGGAGAACACGAAGAACGTACCGCAGACGGGAATCACGCCGCCGTGCAGCGCCATGCCGTTCGCAACGCAGGCCATCGTCAGCTCCGAGACGCCCGCCTGGAAGAATTTTCCGGAAAAATCGCCCTTCTCGAATGCCTTGGTCTTTTTGAGAAAACCGTCGGTCTTGTCCGAATTCGAAAGGTCGGCCGAAGCCACGATCATGTTGTCGATCTTCTCGGCGAAGACGCCCAGCACCGTCGCCGATGCGGCGCGCGTGGCCACATCGGCCTTCACCTCGATGGACTTATAGTCGATTTCGGGGAGTTTCCCCGCAAGGAAATCGTCGAGTTTGCGCGCCAGATCCTTGTGCTCCGCGCGCCACGATTTCTCGACGGCGGCCTGCTTCGCAGCCCACTCCCGGAGCGCTTCGCGGCGCTCGGCGAAGGCCTCGCGGCTCTCCTCGAAGATGGCGAACGGATTCTCCGCGTCACCGCCCAGATTCTTCACCGTAGCGGCGAAATCGGCCCCGGCGGCCGTCAGCGGCTGGCCGTGGGTCGAGACTTTGCCCTCGAAACTCTCCCCGGCGGGGCCTTTGGCGCCCTTGCCCATGACGGTATGGCCGATGATGAGCGTCGGACGCTCGGTCTCGCTCTCGGCAGCGACCAGCGCTTCGCGGATCTCATTGATGTTGTGTCCGTCGACCGACAACACGTTCCAGCCCCACGCCTCGTACTTCATGGCCACGTTCTCAGTCATCACCTCGTCGACCTTGGTCGAAAGCTGGATGTTGTTCGAGTCGTAGTACATCACGAAGTTCGACAGTCCCAGATGGCCGGCGATGCGGCCCACGCCCTGCGAGATCTCCTCCTCGACGGCGCCGTCCGAAATATAGGCATAGGTCTTGTGCGCCATCCACTCGCCGAAACGGGCGGCCATGAAACGCTCCGCAATGGCGGCTCCCAGGGCCATGGCATGTCCCTGTCCCAACGGTCCCGAGGTATTCTCCACGCCGCGCATCACGTCCACCTCCGGGTGTCCCGGCGTCACGCTGCCCCACTGGCGCAGCGACTGCAGGTCTTCGGTCGAATAGTGCCCAGCCAGCGCGAGCGTCGAATAGAGCATCGGCGACATATGCCCCGGATCGAGGAAGAAACGGTCGCGGTAGGGAT
>ERZ1673694.395-NODE-395-length-25837-cov-5.249942_pt1 | contig 25837 bp, 16 predicted proteins | sample MGYA00580224_ERZ1673694 | MGnify/ENA primary metagenome ERZ1673694 (study PRJEB41218, sample SAMN15661778) | gut metagenome | host: Homo sapiens | place: Canada: London | collected 2015-08-20/2019-03-30 | study: EMG produced TPA metagenomics assembly of...
TGTACGGGGGATGCGGCGATCTCTTCCGTGCTTTCGAAAAGTCCCAGCGCGATGAGTCCGAACCGTTGGTCGACCTTGTTGCCGATGGTTCTCTGCCAGGGATAGGCCACAGTGCTGTCGTCCTCCAGGACTTTGTTGCGGTTGAACGAATAGTTCCCCATGACGCTCAACGACCAGTCGTTCCACGAATTGGCGTAGCTGACCGACAATTCGATGCCCTTGTTCTCGACCTTGCCGATGTTGCCGTAGGGAGCGTTGATCATGCCGAAATAGGACGGGATGCTCGTGCGGCGCAGGTAGATGCCTTTGCGCGACTCCTTGAAGGCGTCGAACTGCAGGTTGAACTTGTTGTTGAGCAGGCGCATGTCCAGGCCGATGTTGGCTTTGTCTGCGATTTCCCATGTCACGTCCACGGCATATTCGTCAATGGCTGTGGTCCCGTAGGTCTGGTCCATGTTTTTGCCGAACTGGTAACTCGTGTCCTTGTTGTCTTTGACGGTGGCCAGATAGGCGAAGCGGCGTCCGCTGATATTACTGTTGCCGACACGGCCCCATGTGCCGCGCAGTTTGAGGTACTGGATCACTTCCGTGGCTCCCCCCCCCTTGAAAAAGGGTTCGTTGGTAATCACCCAGCCCAGTCCGACCGACGGAAAGAAGCCGTAGCGGTGGTTCGGAGCGAAGTTTTCCGAGCCGTTGTATCCGAAGTTGAACTCCCCGAAATAGCGGTCGTCGAAGGAGTAGGTGAAGCGTCCCGCCAAGCCGCGGAAACGGTAGGGAAGGGCCTCTTCGACGTTCGACGCTTTGGTGTTGATTTCGTCGCTTTGGTTGAAGAGCATCATGCCCGACACGGTGTGTTTGCCGAAGGTGTTGCGGTAGTTGATCGCCGCCTCCAGGTAGATGGCGCGGTTGCCCTTGGCGCTGAGGCTGTAGGCGAGGTTCTCGGTTCCCTGTCGGGTCTGCTCGTAGAGCAGGTTGCCGTTGGCGTCGCGTCCCGTGGCGTGGTAGGTGTTCGGTGTTTTGGTGAAACGGTTGCTCGTGTAGTTGTAGGTGTCGAACGAGAACATGCCCGAGATCGAAAGCCCTTTGTAGAGCTGCTGCGTGACGCGCAGGTTCGAGTAGACTTGGCTGCGCCACTGGTTGGCGTAACCCGTTGCGCCGAGCTGTGCGACGGGGTTGAGGTTGCCGCCCGAGAAGGCTCCGAGCTTGCCGTCGGGATAGAGCGGTGCGATGTAGGTCGGGGGCGTGAAGTAGGCCGATTCGAAGATGCTCGCCTGCGAGGAGGCCGGGTAGTTGGCGTTGGCCAGGTAGCCCTGGATGCCCAGTTTGATCTCGGTGGTGCGGAACGGGTTGAGCGTGAGGTTCGAAGTGACGTTGTAACGGCGGTAGAAGGTGTTCGAATTGTAGTCGGCCAGTTTCGTGTCCTTATACATGCCGTTCTCGTCGTAATAGGCCAGGCCGATGTAGTAGACCGCCTTGTCGGAACCGCCCTGCACGTTGACGTTGGCCGAACGGTTGCGGCTGAAGTCACGCAGGATCTCTTTCATCCAGTCTACGTCGGGATAGAGGTAGGGGTCATCCCCGCGGCGGGTCTTTTCGATGATGTCGCGGCTGTAAAGCCGGCCGCCGCCGCGGGTCAGCGATGCCTCGTTCGACATTTCCATGTAGGTCGCGCCGTCGGCGAAATCGGTGATCTTGGTCGGTTTGGTAAGGCCTTCCGTATAGCGTACGCTGAATTTGGGGCGCCCTTTCAGACCGTTCTTGGTGTTGATGATAATGACGCCGTTGGCGCCGCGGACACCGTAAACGGCCGTTGCCGACGCATCTTTGAGGATCGAGAAACTCTCGATGTCCTCGGGGTCGACGTTGGCGAACGAGCGGGGGACGCCGTCGACGAGTGTCAGCGGAGCGCTCATGCTGGCCGTCAGGGTCGAGATGCCGCGGATGTAGATGTTGGCGTCGTCGAAGCCGGGTTCGCTGGTCCGCTGGACTGAAACCAGGCCCGATACGCGGCCTGCAAGGCCCTGCGTGAGGTTAGCGACGGGAACTTTCAGCTCCTTGGTCGCTATGGTCTGCTGCGAGCCGATGACGCTGATCTTTTTCTGTACGCCGTAGCCAACGACTTCCACGGCATCGAGAATCGCGTCGTTCTGCTGCATCACCACGTCGACGATTTCCCGGTCTGCGACCGGAACATCCTGCGGTTTGTAGCCCACATAACTGAATTCCAGCACTTCGCCGGGATACACGTCGAGCAGGTATTTGCCGTTGATGTCGGTGGCCGTACCGATACTCGGACGGGCTTTGACGCGGACCGTGACGCCGATGAGCGGTTCGTTGTTCGGGTCTTTGACGACGCCCGTGATACGCGCGATCTTCTGGGGCACTCCGGTGCCCGGGGACGCGGACCGGCCGATGACGATCTGCCGTCCCGAGAGTTTCCACGTGTTGCCGGTTCCGGCGAACAACTGTTTCAAAACCGTTGAAATGGACTGATTCGCGACTTTCAGGGTGACTTTGCGGTGGATGTCCAGGATGTTGTCGTAGTAGACGAAAATGTAGTCGCTTTGGCGCTCGATCTGCGTGAAGACCTCTTTGATAGGGCGGTTCTGTACGTCGAGCGTGATGGTTTTCGCCTCCTCTGCCGTTTGCGCGCCGACGGGCCGGATGAACCCGATTGCAGCCAGCAAAAACAGGAGCGTTATCCGGAATAGGCGGAATAATCCCCCATTATCGGCCTCGGAGAGACCGATTTTACCATTTTTGTTGTACATTTGTAAAGATTTGAAGTTTAAAGTAGGGTAATTTTAGATTTTCAATCACGCCGGATGTCGTTGTGGGACGACATCCGGTCTCTTTTCGGGGATGGTCTGTTACATAGGCAGGTCAGTTTAGGCGGCTGGAAGCCGGGTTGTAGTCGATCCGGAAATTTCCGGGACTGATAATTTGCAGTTGGATCGGAGCCGTGACGCTCAGGATCTTCAGCACTTCGGTTAAGTCGTCCTTCAGGTCGAGTTTGCCCGAGAGGGTCAGCGCAGCGGCCTCGGGCGTACACTCGATCCGGCAATTATAATAGCGCGCGAGGCGTTCGAGGATATTCGACAGGCGGTCGTTGTCGAAAGGCAGGTATCCGTAAATCCAACTGATATAGCTTTCGGCTTGCACCTCGTGAACCTCCAACGTTTCCGAAGCCCCGAGGACAGCCTGTTGGCCGGGGACGATGCGGATGCCGTGGTCAGGCCGCCCGGCGGGGGCCACGCTCACCGAACCGGAGAGCAGGACGACCTCCTGTGTGCGGTCGCGGCCGTAGGACGATATGTAGAATTTGGTTCCCAGAACGCAGACATCCATCTTACCCGTATGCACCGAGAACGGCCGTTCGGCGTCGTGCGCCACCTCCATGTAGATTTCGCCTTCGACATAGATTTCGCGTTTCTGTTTTTCGAATACGACGGGGTAGATCAGCCGCGACCCGGCGTTGATCCAGACACGGCTTCCGTCGGCGAGCGTCAGCGTGGTCTGCTTGCCGTAGGGAACGACCAGTTGGTTGAACGTCGCGGCCTCTTTCTTGGGAATGGTCTTTTCGGCGTTGTTGATCTGGATGGCGGTCGAGTCGTAGCGGATCGTCGATTTTTGGGTTTCGAGCAGGAGGGTTTTCTGTTCGGAGAGTACCAGTTGCACCTCCTTCTGCGTGAATACGGGGGCTTCGGCCTGCCGGATAAAGGCTTCGATGTCCGGGACGGATGCCAGTTGCAGCCGGTGGTAGCTGGCCATCGCCAGCGCGACACAGGCTGCCGCTGCGATGCCGATGCCCAGACGGCGCAGTTGCAGCCGTAGCGTAGGCCGGGGTTTGGACGCTTCGGCGATCCGGGCCCTGATATTTTCGAAGGCTTGTCCGGTGTCGAACCGGGTTTCTGCAAGATGCGCGTCGCCCCAGGCTTCGTAAGCCCGAAGAAAAGCGCGGCGGTTCGTTTCGGACGCTTCGAGCCACTTGTGCAGTTTTCGGCGTTCCGTGTCGGTGAGGGGCACACCGTCGAGCTGGCGGGTTATCAGTTCTTCAATGGGATGTTCGGGTGTCTTCATTCTATTTATATCACGGACGAGCCCCCGAAAACCCTACCCCTGGCTCCGGATATTTTTTATGATCCGGCAAAAAAGGCGGAAACGGATGTTTGCGTCCGGCTTTTCGGGGCATTTTGCCGGTTATTGAAAAAGGCGCTTCGGGAAGAAGCGCCTTTTTCAATAACCGGGTTGTCTAATAGACCCATTCGAAATTGTCGACGTAGAGTACGTTCGACTTGCAGCCTACCATGAAGTCGCCGTAGGCGCTCGTCGAGCAGGAGATCACGATCTGATACAGTCCCGACGGTTTGGCCGTCCGGTCGTAATAGTTGAGCGGAAGCTGTACGTCGATCATCTTGCCGCCGGTCGAACTTTGGTCGATGAAGAGCGAGCCGTAGGCGATGATCGGTCCCTCGTCGACCGCCGTCGCCTCTTCCGGGTCCCAGGTCCCGGTGGGGGCTTCCGTGCCCGATCCGACCTCGCGGCGGGTGTTCCAGTCCACGATGGCGACCATGATGCGGGCCTTGTCCTGATCGCCCTCCCTGATCGGTGCGCCGAAATTCTTGTCGATGTCGGCGATGCCGATTTTTTCCGCATAGTATTGCAGTTTCAGCGCTTTGGGACGGGCTTTCCAGGCGTAGGGCTGGCCGAACGACACGACACCCCGGGTCAGAACGTCCTTTTGGAAAAGTCCCGAGAAGAGGTTGCCCGAGGCGAGGACTCCCACGGCGGACGTAGCCTGGAGTTTGGCACGTGTGCCCCCGTCGAAGGTGGCCTGCGTGCAGAGTCCCCTGGTGAAGGTGTTGTTGCCGCTGCCCCAGAACTCCGCGGTCTTGTTGTTCTGTGTCCAGCAGCTCAGCGAACTGTCTTCCATGTCGCCGTCGGGAATCGTGTTGCCCGCGGGGGCCACATATTCCATCAGCTGGGTCTGCTCGCCCCCGACCGTCAGTCGGAATTCGTAGGTGTGACCTGCGAAGAGACCCTTGTCCGGTACGAAGTTGTAGACGGCAATACCGTAGGGGTTGGTCGACGAACTCCATTCGGGCGCGAGCGTCGCCGTCAGGATGCCGGCCTCGTAGCTGCTCTCCGGCATTCTCTGCCACTCCGTGTCGCCCTTGATGCGGTATTCCAGCGCGGCGCCCGAGGCATACTCCTCGGCGGAGACGAGTGCCGTGGCCGTGGCCGTATTGTTCCACAGGTCGGTTGCCCGGAGAGCGACCTTTACATTGGTAGGCTCCACGTAAAGCAGCCACCGTTCGGTGATTCCGTGGCAGGTGACGTCTACGAAGCGCACCGATTCGAAGCTGCTGCCCGAAAGTTCTTCGAGCGAAGGCGAATAGGTCGTGATGTCGGCGGGACCGAGTTTGAGTTCCGTGACTTCGATGTGCTCCAGGTCGGTGCCGCCGGGGACATAGACCCGGGCGATGCGGTTTTTCTCCTCGATCTCCGTGGCGCCGATCTGCCCCGTCACGCTGAAACGGCGCTCGATGGTCTGCGCGGCGCGGATCGTCCATTCGTAATCCTGATAGAGCGAAAGCGTGGTGTAGATCGGAGAACGCATGTCGAACGTGCCGGTCAGCTCCCGGGAGCTGCGGATCTGTTGCAGGACCTCCTCCTTGTCGAGCTGGATGCTGTGGATGACGGCGTCGTAACCCACGGCGTCGATCCGCACGTTGCGGATGTCGGTCGCTTCGTCGAGCGAGAGGGTGACCACCCGCGACGTGACGTTGTTTTCCGAGACTGAGAAGCCCTGGCCTTCGACGCCAGCGATGCGGAGTTCGACGACCGGATAGGGGATGTCGTTGTGGATGCACGACGACGCAAGAAGCGCCGCGGCTGCAAGGAGTGCTGTTTTCAGGTATCTGGTCATAACTTATCTCTTTTTCTTGTCCCACAGGTGTATCGTCATGCCGAAGTTGATGGCGGCGACGTTGAGCCTGAAACGCATGTTCGAAGCCTTGCGCGTGCCGATCTTGTTGCCGGCGTCGTCCTTCTGCGTGACGGAGGTGTACTGGATGCCGCCCAGCCCGAACGAAAGCGTGGCGCAGACGTTGGGGAAGATATAGACGGCAGCTCCCGGATTAAACGCTAATTTGAGCTGCGTATTGTCGCTGAGGGTGGTTTTCATGTTGTCGCTGGCAGTGTCCGGCTGGTAGGAGAGTTTCGACGTTCCTGTCGACAGCGAGAGCTCGAACTCGGCGAACAGTCCGAAACGGCCCTTCGGGTCGAGTCCCGCGTAGGAGCGGTGGAAAATGCCGAACGAATAGTTGTCGCTGTTGAAATTGACCTTCGGGATGCTGCCCGAGGCGTCGTTGCTTTCGCCCAGGTCGTAGCGTGCGGCATCGAGGTTGCCGTCCATGTGGCGGTAGCCGAAGCGCACGCCCAGGCAGTTGTTGTCGCGGTAGAAATAGCCGATGAAGGGCTTGACGGTGGCCACCGTGCCGTCGGCGTCGATGCCGTCGAGGATGAGCATGATGTCCGTGTCGTCGCTCGACATCGTGCCGTAGGAGGCCGTCAGGCCCATCATCACCTCGCCCTTGTAGGCGAACTTGAGTTTGTTGATCTCACGGTCGATGCGCCGGCGCGTGGGCAGGAACCGGTTTTTGCCGCGGATCGGCGACTCGGCTTCAGCGGCCTTGAGGGCCTGCATTGGCTTTTGTCCGGCATGTCCGTCGGCCGGGGCTGCCGCTTCCGAGGCCGGAACTTCGTCTTCGGTGGAGATCGTTCCGGCTGCGGCGGCTGCGATTGCGGCTGCTGCCGCAGCGGCCGTTTCCTCCGGGTTTCCGGCCACGGCGGTCGGCCGCGACAGCGCGTTGCCGCAAGAGATGATCATGATCAGCAGGGTGCAGAGTATGCTTCGTGTCATAGTATGCCGTTTTTAGAGATAGAAGGCCATGCCGAGGCCGATCGAGAAGATATTGACCTTGAAGTTCATCATGCTCGTGTTGCGCTTGCCCACGGTGACCTGGTTGTGAACCTGCTTGGTGTGGTTGTAGGTGATGCCCATCACGCCCACGTTCACCTCGACGGCCATGTTGTTGGTGGCGAAGGCTATGATGCCCGGCGAAATGCCCAGCGAAAGGGTGTAGCCGGTTTCGTAGGTTCCTTTCACGGGCGAGTCGTTGGCGAAGCGCGCCTGCGTGCCGCCGGCCGAGAGCGACATTTCGTTGAACAGCGCGAAGCGTTTGCTGCGTCCCAGCGGGATGTACTGCCGCCAGATCGCCGCCGCCGAATAGGTCTGCTTGAGCGAGTAGAAATCCCTGGCCACGATGTTCGTACCCGTCTCCTCGTTGCCGAAGTGCAGCTCGGCGTTGTCCAGCTTGAGCAGCGTGCGCGAATAGATGAAGCGTCCTCCGAGGGCCATGTTGTCCCGGAAGGCGTAGGCGATCAGCGGGCTGACGCGGAAGGTGTAGCCTTTCGAGTTGATTCCCTCGATGACGAGGAACTGGTAGCCTTTGTTGGTATGGGTCGAGTAGGAGGCCGTACCGCCGAAAATCCACTGTCCTTTCGGCACGAACAGGTTGTGCGTGTCGGTAAGTCCGCGCTCCTGGCGCATTTCGTTGATCGTTTTCGGGCGCTGGTCGGCTGTCGCCGCAGTTTGGGCGGCGGTTGTTTCCTGTGCGCGCAACGCCTGCGCCGTGCCCGTGAGGCACAGCGCGAGGGCGAGCGTGCGGATGAATAGCTTGCGCATCTGCTTGCGTTTAGTGATTAGTATACCCATTCGAAATCGTCTACGTACATGACATTGCCCAGACAACCGACCTTGAAGTCGCCGTAGGCGCTCGTCGTACAGGAGATGACGAGTGTATATGCGCCCGTAGGTTTGGTCGTTCTGTCGTAATATTCGATCGGAATCTCCACGGTCGTCATCGCGTCGCCTGGTGTGGTTTCGCCGATCAGCAGCGATCCGTAGGCGATGACGGGGCCTTCGTCGGTTTTGGCGGTTTTGGCGGGGTCCCACACGCCTGTCGGCGATCCCATACCGGCGACAGTCGCGTGACGGCTGTTCCAATCGACGATAACGGCGAAGATACGTGAACGGTCTTGGCCGTCCTGGATGTATTCGTGCTCTTCGGTGACGGTCCCCTTATTGACGGCGCCCACGGTGGCGTGGTATTTGAGCCGCAAGGCCGTCGGACGCGCTGTCCACTGGTAGGGCATTCCGAAACTGGCCGTTCCCGAGAGACTCGCAAAACGGAACGTTGCCGAGAAGAGATTGCCCGCGGCGAGCAGGCCGAACGCCGACTGCGATTCGAGCTTGGCGCAGTAGTTGCCGCCCATGCCGGGTTTGGTCGACTGCGCACACAGTCCCGAAGTTGCGGCATTGCCGCTGCCCCAGAACGTAGTGGATTCCGACGTGCTTTTGCCGAAACAGGGGAGCGATTCGCTTTCCATATCCCCGTCGGGGATGACCTGCCCGGCAGCGGCCTGAAACTCTGCCGAGGAGACGGTTTCGTTATTGAGTGCCGCCCGCGCCTCGTAGCTGTTGCCGGCGAAGACGCCTGTACCTGCAACGGGCGTGTAGACAGTCAGGCCCGCGGCATTGGTCGATTCCTCCCATTCGGCCGTGAACGTGGCCGCATAGATGCCCTCGCCGGCGCTTACGCCCTCGGCGTCGGACCACTCGCCGTCTTTGACGCGCAGCCCGAAGGTTGCCGCCGTGACGTTCGGGTCGAGGACCAGCGCGCGCAGAGTGAGACTGTTCGTCCAGAGGTCGTAATCCGTCTTTTCAATGGGCAGAAGGCCTTGCAGACGGTATTCCGAGATGGCGGTGGCTTCGGCGCCGGCCGAATCCGTGACGCGGATGGTTACCGGATGGCTGCCGCCCGGCCTGCCTGTGAAAAAGGCGTCGGAAAGGGTGACCGTCAGGCTCAAGTCGCTCTCCCTGACGACTTCGATACCCTCGGTCGTGTCGTTCAACACGTCGTAGCTGTCGTCGCCGATGCCGATCACGACGCTCCTTACGGCGGCCATCGTCGTTATCATGTAACGTTTCGGGGCGGTCGTCCCGGGGATGAAATCCTGCGGCTGGTCCATGTCGAAGCCGTCGCTTTCGATGCTCGGCTCGGGGCTGAACGGGAACGTGTCGTCATAGTCGTCGGTCGAGGTGTCCACCTTGACGACGAAGCATTCGATGAAGCCCGGCAGATCCTTCGAGAACCGGAAGGAGACGCTGTATTTGCCGCCGGTCTGCACGCCTTCGAATCGGCCCTCCTTGACGATGACGCCGCGGTCGGGGTGCGTGCCCTCGAAGCGGGTCGTGAGCGTGGTCACACCCTCGGGCATGGTGAAGTAGCCCGTGCCGTCGGCCGTGTAGTTCAGTGCCGGGACGCCGCCTTGCTGAACCTGCCCTTCGTCGAACGAGTCGGCGGCGACTACCCACGCATGGAAATTCTCGCCGAAAGCGGCGGAAACCGTGGCGTCGAATTTCACTTCGGCGACGACGTTCTGCCGTTTGCACTCCACTTCGGCGACGGTCGTCTGGCCGGCTGCCACCGTAAAGGTCTTCTCTCCTTTGTAGAGACGCTTCGAGAACGACGCAGGAACGGCTTCTCCCGCGTCGACCTCCACGCGGTACTCGCCCGCGAGCAGTTCCAGCCGCGCGGGGAGCGTCTCCCCGGTGTATTGGCGCAGCAGCTCGTTGCTGCCGCGGTAGATGCGTACGGCAAGATGCTGCAAGGGGTCGTATTCCCCGTCGGCCTCGGCCCGCGTGGCCGAAACCCGCATTTCGAGCGCCCCCGTGTCGCCTGCGTCGATGCTCCCGGCCGTCTCTTTCGAGCAGGCGGCAGTCAGCGCGGAGCAGAACAGCAGGGCGGCGGTAATATATTTTTTCATAATTCGTCAGCCTTAATTCACCGGTACGTAATATTTCAAGGTCTTGGTCGTGCTGAGGCCGTTGTTCTCCGTCACCGTGAGTATGAAATTGTTGTTGCCGGGGAAGCCTGCCAGCAATCTGGTAAACATCTTGTCGATCTTGAGCCGGATGGACGGTTTGTCCTTGACAGCATCATCGATGGGGAATCCGAGGGCCGAAATCGCCTCCCGGACATCTTCGGCCGGATGCATGGTTCCGTTCGTATCTTCGAAGCCTTCGATATTGCAGAGATCGAACCGGGCCGGGATGCCCATCTTGCCGAGCTCCTTGGCGTCGAGGTTGTCGCAGTCGATGGTCACGTCGAGCGATTTGATGCCTGTTTGCGCCGTGATGTCGATCTCCGTGTCGCGGTCTGCGGACGGCGTTTGCGTTTCGTCGATATTGAAATCTACGCCGACAATCGAAGGGCCTTCGTTGTCCGGATCGACCACGAGCGTCAGCGATGCCCGGGCCGAAAGCCCTTTGGCGTCGGTTATCTCGAAGGCGAATGCGTGCGTGCCCTCGTATGCGGGATAGAGCAGTTTCATGGCTCCGGCGATGTCGAAACTTTTCGAGGTCGCTCCCTTGAGGTCGTCGCCCAGCGGGAAGCCGAGGCCTGCGAGAACCGTGTAGGCGGGATCCGACGCCCCGATCGTGCAGAGGTCGAATTCCGGACCGCCGATTCCGGCCACCATGCCCGCCAGCTGGGAGTTGTCCGACGTGATTTTCACCGCGAACGATTCGATGCCGTTGGGCGAGGCGAGGTCAAAGGCGAACGGCTGGGTGTAGTTGCCCTGGGCGTCGAACATCGAGGCCAGAAGCTGGAAGGGTTTCGTGAGGTCGTAATCGGGACATTCGAGGGTCGGGGCGACGGGAAGTCCGGGTTCGCCCGGGTTGTCGGGATCGTTGACCGGGATTTCGTCGTCCTCCACGAAGTCGTCGACGTCGATGTCCAGTTTGATGTCGCCCTTGTCCGAGTAGGTGATCACGATGGATAGTTTGCGCCATTGTCCGGCCTTGACGCCCGGGATGCTCTTGTTGATCCGGACGGGTGCGTCGGGCGCATCGGCGAAAGCGCCTTCGAGGTGTAATTTGAGCGTGTTGGTCTCGCCCTGCGGCATGAAGTAGGCCGCGCGGGTTTCGTTCTTCAGGAAGGTCATCGTCGTTTCGCCCAGCGAGACCGTCGACTTGGTGTCGTCGGTGAGCTGGTCGGCGAGGTCTTTCGAGCACATCAGCGTCACCTTGATGTTGTTCAGCGTGCAGACGACCTCGTCGATGGATGTGGTTCGGTTCTTCTCGATGATGAACTCCTGCGAACCGAAATAGACGGGGCGTTCCCATTCGGCTGCCGGCGTCGTGGCGGCCTCTTCCGAACGGACCTCCATCGTGTAGCTGCCCACCGGAAGCTCCAGCCTGCCCGCCTCGCCGATCGAGACCATCAGGTTGCCGTAGGTTTCCTTGAGCACCTGCTTGCCGGATGCGTCGCGAATTTCGACGATGTATGCGTCGACGTCGGGCTGCGCCTCTTCCGCACGGGTCGTGGGCTTGGCCGTTTCGTCGGACGTGTCGTCGGGCTGGGTTTCGGTATCGGTGTCGACCACGACGCGCATGCTCATGTCCGCCAGCGTCAGGTAGCCTTTGGCATTGGGATCGGGAGGCGTTCCCGGCTCGTTGTTCTTATAAGCAGGATCTTCGTTCACACAGCCGGTCGCGAGCAGCGCCGTCGCTGCCATAGCCGTCAGAATCTTGGTAAAGGTTTTCATATCTCGGTGTTTTTATTTGCGTTATTCGATGGCCTCGTCGTTGAGTTCTACGTCGAGGTCCACGGTCTCGGTGTATCCTTCGCCGAGGGTGACGGTCAGCGTTGCGCTGCCGGCCTTCCTGGCGTCGAGGGTGAAGATGTGGCGCGTGGCTGGGCGTGCCGCTTCGAGCGGCTCGGGGGTGAAGGTGTAGAGCGGACCCTCCGACGTGCCGTCCTGGCTTTGGCCCCGTGCCGTGCCCTTCACGGTGAGCGGCTTACCGGCCTGCACCCAGACGGATTCCGCTTCGGTCGCGTCGCAGGGACGGAACGTGAAGACATTGCCCGCTCCGGTCGTCACGGAGAACTCCGCGTTGTTGTAATATTTTTTGAACGACTCGGTGGCGCGTACCAGAGCCTGCGAATTGCCGATCTTCGCCGTGATCTGCGCGGTGCAGGTGCGGCGCGCTGCGACCTCGACTTCGGTCGAGCCTGCGTAGTAGGGTTTGTCCGTGCCTTCGGCTTCGGGATCGCCGTAGGTGACCGTGATCGTGTAGCGGCCTTCGGGGAAGGAGTAGGAGGTGTCCTCGGCATTATACGCCGCGACCGTCTCCCACGTGCGGTCGAAATCTTCGCCCGTGATCCGCAGGGCGAAATCCTCTCCGGCGGGTTTTGCCGCAGCGCGGGTCGCGCTCTGGGCCGGAACCGTCGATGCGGCGTCGATCGTGGCGTCGGCCTCGCAGACGATGCGGATGGTTCCGCAGCCCTCTCCGGCCGGGGCCTCTTTCTTCTCGGAGCATCCTCCGGCTGCGACAGCCGCCGATGCAAGGATATAAAGCAGTTTTCTCATGGCGGTTATTCGTTGACGATGGATACTTTGATATTGTCGAGGTAGAGCCAGTAGTTGCCGTTGAATCCCCAAAATGGAGCGGTTGTGGTCGTCGAGGATACCATCCATGACGCACGGGTCGTGTTTGCGGCTGCTGGAATGGTGAATGAGGCTGTGTTGGAAATGTCGTCGTAGTTCTGGTTCTGATTCCGGTCGTTCCCTTCGGTTCCGGGGATGGTGGCATTGTTGATACACAGATTGGGAATTGCCGTCGATCCGGTTTGCCAGCCCGATTCTTGAGTGTAACCGCAACTGTAAATGGCATTTCCGTTGCCCGGACCTATATTGGCGCCTTTCCAGTTGCGCTCTATCGACCAACGTCCGCCTTTGTAGTTGAAAGAAACGGTTACTTTCACTGATTTTCCCGATTTGATCCCGCTGAAAGGGGCGGAGTCGATACGGGCCTTGTAAATATTCGATTTAACGGATTGGTTTTCGACCCGGGCGCAGATTCGCACGGCCTTGCCTGCGGCAACGCCCACGCGGGCTGCGGTCCAGCCGGCGGCCGAAAGCCCCCATCGGCTTAAATCAATTGCGGTTCCGTCGCCGTTGGCGATTGTAGTGCCTCCCACTTCCGGGTTGTCATAGTCGCCCGCATTCTGGTTGATTGAACTGAAATCCTCCGCCAGCAGGTAGGGAACGCTGAACGTGATGTCGCTGCTGCCGGATTCGCTGATCTGCGGCATTGTCAGCGTGTTCGAAACGACGGCGCTTTCCGATTCGTACTGCACTGTGACGGTCTTTCCCGAGAGGTTGTCGGTCCACGAGGGTTTGAGCACCATCGTGTATTTGCCCTCGGCGTCCGGCGTGAACTGGCGGACGTTCGTGTCGTTGTCGAACAGCGAGCCTTCGGGAGCCGTGAGGGTGATCTTTTCGACCGTCTCGCCCAGCGTCGCCGTGCCCTTGTCCGCAGGCAGCGAGAAGTTCAGACGCGTGTAATAGCGGCCGATGGCGGGGATGTGGTAGGCGATCGGGGTGGTGTGGCCTTCGGAAAAGTGCTTGCCGGCGATGTCGCGCGGCTCGGATTCCCCGGCTTCGCAGATCGCGGTGATGGTCACCGCCTGGTCGGCGGTGAGTTCGATCGGCGCGATGACGGCGAAAACCGCGTCGCCCGCATCTTTCGGGGTATCGAAACGCAGCGTCAGCGTGTTGTCGCCGCCGGTGAGCGTCGGCGCGGCATCGGGGTCGGCGGCATCGACCGTCATGCGCCCCGTGACGGGCTGCGGGAATGCCAGCGTGATCTCCGAGACCTTTTCGCCCAGATCGTTCTTCGGAATGCGTATCTTCAGCACGTGAACCTTGTGGCGGAACTGGAACTGCACCGTCTCGCCGGTGTCGTTCTTCTCCAGGGCCGGAGCCTCGACCGGCTCGGCCACCATCACGTCCCAGTCGCCGTTGAAGTCGCCGTTCTGCACGGCAGGAATCTCGTAGGTGGCCTGCGTGCCGTCGCTTTCGGGCGGAACGGGCGACACGGCATAATACGTATAGGTGTCTTTGGGCATTGGTGTGATGTCGCCCGTGAATCTGGCCGTGTTGTATTCGGCGTTGTAGTGGTAGAGTTTGAAAACCTGTTTGCTGAACGCGGTTTCGGATCGGGAGTTGACGGCCCAGAGTGCGATCTGGTCGTCGGAAGCCCATTTGACCGATACGCCGTCTTCGCCGAGCTGGGTGCGGGACCTGTCTTCGGCTTCGATGTCGATCTTCGGGCCGGAGCCTACCGATACGCTGATTGTTTCGGTCGCGGGCCGGGTGTCCGCATCCGAAGAATCGGAGCATGCCCCGAAGACCAGAGGCAGCGCGAGCAAAATAATCCGGAAATTTATTCGCATAGAATAGATTCTTTTATCTGTAATGTGTACAAAAATAGGCACGTGTTCCCGTTCGCGGAAATAAATTCAACGAACGCCGAGATTTTCATCACGAACAGCTTCCTTTTTGCCTTCCCGGATATTCCTTTCCGGGGGTGCGGAGGGTAAAAAACCTCCCTGCCGGAAACAGGGAGGTTTTGCGTTCGCCGGAGCGCAGCTCCGGTCCGTCCGCGGGATCAGTAGACCCACGCGAAATCCCTGGCGTAAAAATCGTTCTCCGTGCCGTTCAGGTAGTCGCCGTAACGGCTCGTTGCGCAGGAGATAATGATGGTGTAGCTGCCGTTCGGCGCGGCGGCGTCCTTGTCGTAGTAACGGAGCGGAATGGTCAGCGGCGTGTCGGCATTGGCGTCGGCATCGGGATAGGCGACGCCGTAGGCGATCAGCCCGGCGCGTTCCGTTTCGTTCAGTCCGTACAGCGATTCGGGATTCCAGACTCCGGTCGGGGCCGCTTTGTTGCCGGAGGCCACTTCATGCCGGGCTTCCCAGTCGATGATGCATACGACAACGCTCGCCTGGTCCTGTCCCGAAGTGATCGACGTATGGTAGCTGTCCTCCCATTTTTTGTAAAATCCGTTCCCCGTAACGTCGAATGCCGCTTTATAGGTCAGTGTCAGGGCTGTCGGACGGGCGCTGTAGGTATATTTCTGCCCGAATCCTACCGTGCCGGTCTGTTTCAGCAATTCGAATTTGAATGTGCCGGTGAACAGGTTGCCCGGGGCCAGAATCCCGATCAGTGCATTTTTCCGGCCCTGCAAATAGGCATACGGATCGGAGAAGGTGCAGAGCGAGGATGCGAAGGTATTGTTGCCGCTGCCCCAGAAAGTGGCGTTCGAACTGTTCGTGGTGAAGCAGGTGGAGCCGGATGTGAATTTGTCGATCTCGTCGCCTCCGTTGTTTTCGGGAGCGAATTTCCCGGTTTCCAGGAGGCTGCCGTCGACCAGAAGTTCGTATTCATAGCTCTTTTGCGCGAAGATGCCGGCGTCGGAATCGGGAATGTATATCGTGAGTCCGCTCGGGTTCGTCTCCTGGCTCCAGACATTGTCCGCCGTGATGTCGGCTTTCCACGTCCCGTTGGCGGCGTCGACGGCCGAGGCCGTCAGCTCGTGCCATGCGGAAGCGCCTTCCGCCCGGTATTTCACGACGACCGACCGGGCTTGCGGGTCGACGGCGTAGATCGACAGCGTTCCCGTGTTGGCCCACAGGTCGCTTGCCGAGCACTCCACCCGGTTGCACCTGAAGGTCAGAGGCCGGGTTTCCGTGTTGCCCGCCAGGTCGACGACCGTGACGTTGAACGTGTGGTCGCCGTAAACCAGGCTGCCCAGACCGTCTTTCAGCAGCGGAATCATCGGAACGAGCCGCGTAATGTCGAACAGCGTGGATTTCTGATACTGGATCTGGGTCGTGCAGTTCAGGCCCAGGTCGGAGTAGTTGATCCCGATGGGCAGCTGTGTCTCGTTGAAGAGGTCGAGCCGTCCGATTTCCAGGGCATTCAGCGCCGGGGAGACGACGTCGACGTACAGTTGTGCGATGCCTGCCGGGGCGTTGATCGTGATTGCCGCGGGATAATCCAGCACCATGTCGCCGTCTTCATCGATGATCTCGTGCGGAATGTCCATGTCCTGTCCAGGCCAGTCGAGAGACGGCTTTTCGATCGGTGCGAACGCCGGTGCGCCGGTTTTTTTCAGGCGGTAAAGCTCGCCGGCCTCGAATGCGGGAAGGCCCGCCAGATCGATGCTTCCGATCTGGCCGTTTTCCGTGATGATGTCCAGTTTCAGACTTTCGTACTGGCCTTCCGGCAGGTTGAAGTAGGCGTGCAGGCCGGCCGTCGTCGGAGCCGTGCCTTCGGCGAAAGTCATGGCGATCACGTTCGAGGCCGCCGGAATGCCGTTCTGGACGCTCGTGTCGATGCCGCCCGTGCCGTCGGTCGCGCCGATGAACCCGGACGAGGAGACGGGATGGTTTTCGTCTGCCGTCAGCAACAGGGCCTTCACCGGATCGCTGCCGCCCGAGATTTCGAATTTCAGGATCGAAGTCAGCCGTTTGAGCGTGAAGACCAGTTCGTCGGATGCCGGGTCGGCGGTCCGGGCCGCCGTGGTGATCAGCGGATCGTAGCGGTGGTTGAAGTTGTTACCGTCTTGTGTGCGCAGGTTCCCGAACGGAATCGTGAAGACGCTGCCGGCATAGGAGTTCTCGACGTGGGGCGAGAAGGCGTGGAAATCCTGCGTCCCCGGGGTGATTTCGGTCGCGAATTTTTTGGTCGCGCTGCTGTAAGTCGCTTTGGCGGCAGTGCTCCCGTAGAGCAGGGTCATCTCGTTTCCGTCGTCCCAGCGGGACACGAACGATCCGTCGCCGATGTGGATGCTGGTGCGCGTTTCGGCTGCGGGCGTCGGGCCGATGCCGGTCCCGGGATTTTCGGCGGTGAATTCGATGCGGATTTTGTCGCCCGTTGCCGGGCCGTTGGGATTCTGTTCCTCGATACCGCCGGAACAGGCGGCTACCGTTGTCATGACAGCGATAACCGGCAGTGTGCGGAAGATGTCTTTCATGGCTCCTCCGCTTTAGTAGTTGTCGTAGGGATCGTCGTAGGACGTAAGCTCGGTCACGCCTCCGCCGCCGTTTTCGGGATCGTCGCTTGCGGCGAATCCCTTCTCTACATGTACGTCGATTCGTTCAATCAGGGGTACGACGTAGCTAATCCTCCCCCCCCCTCCTTGTGATTGGTGCTTGCTTTTTTCATGGTCAAAATTTGTTGATTGAGTCAAAAGCAAATATAAGTAAGGCAGGGACCGGATGAAAATAAATTCAACGAAAAGGCTGATTTTTTTAATGAACAGGTCGATTTTAAAAATGGGGTCAAGGCTGAAATGGTGTAAAATGACGTATTTGAGAGTGTGACAGCGAACGAGGGCCGTCCGAAATTCCGGACGGCCCTCGTTTTCAGCCGGATCGGCTATTTTACGTATTTGTCGAGCCAGCCGAAGAATTCGCGGTTCCAGACCAGCGAGTTCTGGGGCTTGAAGACCTGGTGCGCCTCGTTTTCGAACTCCACGAGCCGCGCCGGAATGCCCAGCACGCGGGCTGCCGTGAAGGCTTCGAGCGACTGCGTGTAGGGGATGCGGAAATCCTTCTCGCCGGTGAAGATCAGGATCGGCGTGTCCCATTTCGAGACGAACTTGTGCGGCGAGTTGGCGTAGGAACGCTGTGCCGTGGCGTTCGCCGTATCCCAGTAGGAGCCTCCGTAGTCGTTGTTGACGAAGAACAACTCCTCGGTCTGGCCGTACATCGAGTCGAAATCGAAGATGCCGCAGTGGGAGATGAAGGCTTTGAAACGCTTCTCGTGGCATCCGGCGAGGAAGTAGACCGAATAGCCGCCGTACGACGCCCCGACGCAGCCCATGCGGTCCCGGTCGGCCCACGGCTCGCGGGCCACGTCGTCGATGGCCGAGAGGTAGTCGCGTATGTTCTGGCCCGAGTAGTCGCCCGAAATCTGGTCGAGCCACTCCTGTCCGAACGAGGGCAGGCCGCGGCGGTTCGGCGCGACGACGATATATCCCTGTGCGGCCATCAGCTGAAAATTCCAGCGGTAGCTCCAGAACTGCGATACGACGCTCTGCGGGCCGCCCTGGCAGTAGAGCAGCACGGGATATTTCTGCGACGGGTCAAAATCGGGCGGCAGGATGACCCACGTCAGCATCTGCTTGCCGTCGGTGGTCTTGACCCAGCGTTTCTGCACCTCGCCCATCCGGATATGGTCGTAGACAGATTTGTTGATGGCCGAGATTTGCGCCAAAGAGCCGTCCTCCGGATTTATCCCGAAGAACTCGGTGGCCATCGAGATCGTGCACATCTCGGCGGCGATCCGCTTCCCGGCCATCGTGAAGGCGTTGATGTCGTGGTCGCCCTTCGTGAGGACCTCCACCTCGCCGACCGACGGTGCGACGCGGCAGATCTGGTGCGTCGCCTCGATCGGGGCGATGAAATAGATCAGGTCGTCGCCGCTCCAGACGACGTTCTGGGCGTTGTAGTCGAAGTCGGCGGTGAGGTCCTGCATTTCGGCGGTATGGCAGTCGTAGACGAACAGGCGGGCCTTGTCCGACTCGTTGCCTGCGCGGCGCTGCGAGAGGAAGGCGATCTTCGAATCGTCGGGCGACCAGACGGGATATTTGTCGTAGCCCGGCAGGTCGTTCTGTTTCGCTTCGATGCCGGCGGGTTTGCAGATGTTTTGCGTCGCGCCGCTTTCGAGGTCGTAGACGAAGATGTCCGAATCGGTCGACACGGCGTAGGCGGTTCCCGTCAGCGGTTTGCAGGTGTAGGCCAGCATCGTCCCGGCGTTGTTCCAGGCGATCTCGGCCATGTCGAAATAGGGGGCCAGCGGCGCGTCCCACTGCGCGTCGGGCATGATGTCCCTGCCGCCCGTCACGAGTCCCTTGCCCAGCTCGCCGACGAAGATGTGGCGGTATTCGCCTTCGTCCCAGTAGTCCCAGTGGCGCGCCATCAGGTCGTCGTAGATGCGGGCTTTCGATTTGTCCATGTCCTTGTAGATGTCCGACGAACGGCGGTCGGCCGTCTGCACGGTCTGCACCCACCAGATGTGTTTTCCGTCGGGGCTTACGCCGAAGCCCTCCACGTCGGGAATGCCCTCGCTGTCGCCGCTGCCCGTGATCTGCGTCGCGTCGCCGCCCGAGGCGTTCATCCGCCACACCTGCATCGAACCGCCGCGGTCCGAGAGGAAATAGATGTGCTGCCCGTCGGCGCTCCACTTCGGCGAGAGGCTGTTCGACGTGAAGTCCGTCAGGCATGTCACGGCCTTCGAGTCCATGTCCTCGACCCGGATCGTCGTCACGCCGCGGTTCTCGGCCATGTTGTAGTCGGTCTGCTGGTAGAGGAGCGTCCGGCCGTCGGGCGAAAGCGACGATGCGCCCGCGCGGCTCATCTTCCACATCACCTCGGGGGTGAGGCGCCCGGTGGCGATCTCTTCGGCCGTCAGCGCATTGTCGATCTTCAGAGGCTCGGGACGCTTGTCGCATCCGCCGAGGCCCATAGCTGCAATAGCCGTCATCAGGAGAATTTTTTTCATTTTTTGAGGTTTCTTACGTATATTTGTTCGCGAATTTCCGATGAAAACATGAACCGTACCGTTTATTTCGCCGATAAGGCCGTGGCGTTCACGGCAGAAACCCCCGGAGGGGCGTGGTACGCCGTTGCGGCGACAGCCGGCGGCGGCATATCACGCGACAAGATACTGAATTTTCTCGAATCGCACAATACCGTGGCCGTCGTTTCGGACGATCCCGATGGGGCTTTCGCGGCCTTTGCGGCGGAGTTTACGCCGGTCGAGGCGGCGGGCGGCGTGGTGGTGAACGACTGCGGCGAGTGGCTGATGATCCACCGCAACGGCCGCTGGGACCTGCCCAAAGGCCACCTCGAAAGCGGGGAGCGCATCGAGGAGTGCGCCGCGCGGGAGGTCGAGGAGGAGACGGGCGTGGCGGCGGAGGTCGTGCGTCCGCTGTGCGAGACGCTGCATGCCTACTATTTTCCGAAAACCGCGCGTTGGGAACTGAAACGAACCCATTGGTACGAACTGCATACGCCCGGATGCTCCGGCCTGACGCCCCAGACCGAGGAGGGGATCGACGCCGTGGCGTGGTGCACGCCCGGGGAGGCCGCGGCGCGCGCCGGCGATTGTTATCCCACGGTGCGGACGGTGCTCGACCGGCTCCGAACTTCCGCAGACGTGAAATGAAAAAGGACCTGCCTGCGGGCGGGTCCTTTCGTTTTATCGTTTTATCGGGCGAACAGGTCGTTGAGCGACTCGCTCATGCTCGGATGCGTATAGATGGAATTGCTCAGCTCCCGCGCCGTCACGCCGTGCTTCATGGCCTGTGCCACGGTGTTGATGACCTCGCTCGACTCCGGCCCGAAAAGCGTGCAGCCCAGGATCAGGTCGGTTTCGGCGTCGATCACCGCTTTGAGAACCCCTTCCGCGGAACCCAGGATGCGCGCCCGGGGGAACGAGGCGACGGCGATTTTCCGGACCCGGATGTCGTATCCCGCCTTGCGGGCCTCCTCCTCGTGCAGGCCGACGTGCGAGAGCGGCGGCTCGATGAAGACCGAGTAGGGGACCGGGCCGCGGTTGGCCGTGGTGCGCGCGGCGCTGCCCAGCAGTTCGTCCCGGACGATGCGGTAGTCGTCGAGCGAAACGTAGGTGAATTGCAGTCCGCCCGTCACGTCGCCGATGGCGTAGATGTTCGGGGCCGTGGTGTGCAGGCGTTCGTCCACCCGGATCGCTCCGCGCTCGTTGGTCTCGACCCCTGCCGCTGCGAGGTTCAGCCCCGCGGTGGCCGGTTTGCGGCCCGTGGCCAGCAGTACGGCGTCGGCTTCGAGGCGCGAGGCGGTCCCGTCCTGCGAGAGGGCGATGCTCACCCCGTCCGCCGTGTCGCGGAAGGACTCTACCTTGACGTTCAGCCGGAAGGCGATTCCACGCTTTTCCAGAACCTCGCGGACTGCCTGCGCGATGTCGCGGTCCTCGCGCGGGATCAGTTCCGGGAATCCTTCGAGCACGGTGACCTCCGAACCGAACGAGGCGTACATCGACGCGAACTCCAGCCCGATATATCCGCCGCCCACGACCGCCAGCCGCCGGGGCAGTTCGTCCAGCTCCATGATCGAGGTGCTGGTGTATATCCGTTTGCTTTCGGCGATGCCCGGGATGGGCGGGAGCGCCGTTTCGGCCCCGGTGTTGATGACGACGTGCTTTCCGCCGAGCTGCACGACGCCCTCCGCGGTCTTCACCTCCACGGTCTCCGGCGAGAGGAACCGCCCTTCGCCCGTGTAGACGTCGATCCGGGGGTCGTCGGCCAGTTTGTGATAGTTCTTGTCGCGGAGCAGATCGACCAGCGCGCGTTTTTCGGCGACGGCCTTCCGGTAGTAGGCCCTGCGCTGTTCGAAGGTCAGCGGATGGGACGCGGCCGCAAGCCCGGCGCTGTGGATCAGCGCCTTGGTCGGTATACAGCCGATGTTGATGCAGGTTCCCCCGTACATTTTGTCCGAACGTTCGATCATGGCGACGCTCCGATCGTGGCCGGCCAGTTCGGCGGCGAGGGTCTTGCCCCCTTTGCCGAAGCCGATGATGACGGCATCATACTTTTTCATAGTTTTCCTTTATTTGCCGCTCCGGGGTGTCCTCCCGCCTTCCGGAGTGATGTTTTATGTTGCAAAGATCGCGCTTTTGCGGCCGCCGGACAATGACCGGAACGCCGCATGTGTTGGCAATAATTCCCGTGCGGCAAATTCCGTGCTGCGGGGCTATGCGTCGGCGGCGGTTTTGAGCCGCTGGCGCGCGGCCTCCCGGTATTTGCGCGAGATTTCGATCGTCATGCCGCCGATCTCCACGTGCCCGGGGCAGCAGCGGTCGAGGCGTGCCGTGTTGACGATGAACGAGCGGTGGATGCGCAGGAAACGGCTGTCCAACTGTGTCTCCCATTGCGAAATGCGGGTCTTGGTACGGTAGGCGCCGCCCTCGGCGGTGTGAATCCATACCTCGCTGTCGTTCGATTCGACGTAGAGGATTTCGGCCGGGTCGAGCGTGATTTTGCGGCGGTCGGAGACGAAGCTGATCGAAGGGGCGTAGGGGCAGCGGCGTTCGAGGTGGTTTTCGAGGGCCATCTCCGGGGCGATGAAGGCCGTCAGGAGCAGCAGGATGAAGGGCGGGTTGAGCAGCAGCCCCGGCATTCCGCCTTCGCCGGTTCCGAGCGCTACCGCATGGCCCAGCATCAGCGAGAGGTATTCGATGCCGAGGATCGCCAGCGCGAGGTAGACGGCATTGAGGATTCCCTCCCTGTGTCTTTCGAACGACAGCTGCGGCACGAAGTAACGCGCCGTGAGCATACCCGGCAGGAACAGCACTCCGAGCAGCAGGGCGTCGGCGAAGAGATACCCCAAACCCACGAGGACAAAGGCGATGACGAGTGCGGCCGAGAGCCACCAGACGACGGGCAGAAACTGTTTCATCCGAAGAATCCGTTTTTACAAATATAGGTAAAATATGCCTCCGGTGTCTCCGTCCGGCTCTGCAAAACCGCTTCCGGGGCCGATCGGCGGGTTTCGACCGGACAAGAGCGGGATTCGACGGCCTGTTTTTTTGTGGTTTCGGCCTGCGGCAGCCTATCTTTGCAATACGGGAATGGTCCCGCAATGACTTAAAACTTTTGCGTTATGTTCGATTTGTTTCTTGCAGGCGGCAAGCTGGGAATGTCCATCCTGACCGCCGAACTGATTTGCATGCTGTTCGCGGCATGGAAGGCGCCCGCATGGGTGAAGGAGATCGGTCTGCTGGCGCTGGTGACCGGGATCTTCTATCAGTTTCTCGGCATGTTCCAGGCTTTCGGTGTCATTCAGATGGCCGGAGACATCTCCCCGTCGCTGTTGGCCGGCGGATTCAGGGTGTCGTTTATCTCGGTGATGTACGGCATGCTGATCTACGCCGCCTCGCTGGTGATCCGCATGTTGCAGAAGCCGCGGATCTGACCCGGTTCCGAACCGGGGTTCAGGAACGGCGGACGGTCGCCGGATTTCCGGCCTTGTTCCGTGTCTCCCCGGTTCTGTGCCTCTCCCGTTCCGGAATGCCCTCCCCCGTTTATAAGACGGGTGCGTCGCGCCCGCCGAGTAGTTTTTCCTGCGTGTCGAGGGCTTCGGCAATCAGTTCGGGCGGGTAGTCGTACAGCTCCAGGATGCGGATGGCGTTGCGTGTGGTGAGGGGACCGGTGTGCAGTCGGTAGTCGAAAACCAACTGCCCGTCGGCCACCTCTTCACGGAAGTGGTGCAGTTCGTAGCCGTCGCCGCGCAGCAGTTCCGCCAGTTCGATGTCGTGCGTGGCGGCCAGCACGATGTGCGGCCCGCGGTTGAGGCGTGCGAGCACGGCCTTTCCGGCCGCGATGCGTTCGGTGGTGTTCGTGCCCTTGAACAGTTCGTCGAGTACGAACAGACAGGGCGACGGCTGTTCCGCGGCTTCGAGCAGCCGTTTCACGGTGAGCACCTCCTGCAGGTAGTAACTCGTGCCTTCCGACACGTCGTCCGCAATGCGGATCGAGGAGTGGAGCCGCATGTAAGGAGCCGTGAATCCCTCGGCGAAGCAGGTGCAGATCGTTTCGCCCAACAGAGCGTTGAGCATCACGGTGCGTACGAAGGTGGTTTTGCCCGACATATTCGATCCGGTGAGCAGCAGTCCCGTGCCGTCGAGCGTCAGCGTGTTCGCCACGCAGCCGGGAATAAGCGGGTGTACGACCTGCACGGCTTCGAGGTATTTGCCCTCGATGAACGTCGGGCGGCAGGTCGGCGTGCCGCTGCGCAGGCGCATGACCGAAATGGCCGCGTCGGTCTCGCCGATGAACCGGAATACGTCGTGGATGGCTTCGCGGTGGGCCGTGATGCTGCCGGTGAAGCGGTGGAAAAGGATGGTTTCGATGTTGAAGGCGATCTTCACCAGTTCGAACACCAGCCAGGCGATGGCGGCGAAATCGTTGCCGCCGTCGCCCTGCGCGCCGACGATGCGGCTGCGGTGTTCGACCTGGGCGACCCGGCGGATCGGCTGTGCGGCATCGTCCGAGCCGGGAATCTGTTCCGAGGCGAGGTAGCGGGCCGTTTTCAGCGCTGCGGCGAGCTGCCGCACGGCGAAAGCGTAGCGCGTGATGTTGAGTTTGTTGCCGTAGTGGATCACCAGGTTGACCGCGTAGATCGCCATGAAAAGCAGGAGCAGCAACGGGTAGAAGGGCGCGAGGAGCAGCGAGACGATGGCGGCGGCGGTCAGCGCATAGACCAGTCCGATGCGGCGGACTTTGACCGGGGTGTCGAAGATCAGCCGTTGGAAGTCGTAGGCGTCATCGCTCGAAAGGCGTGCAAGATGCCCGGCACACCGTTGCGTCAGTTCGTCGTCGTTTTCGAAAACACCGACCCGGCGGTCGAAATCCGCGGCGTCCTCCTCGCCCCGGAGGGTTCGCAGCCGGGCGTAGAGATATTGTTGGCCGACGTGCGAAGTCGTGCGGTCGATCTGCTCGAACACGGCGTTCAGGTCGAGGTCCGCCGTCGTCTCGGCATCGATGGTCTGGAGGGCTTCCTCTTCGGCCGAGCGGTTGTAGAAATAGCTGCTGATCGGGTCGAAATCATAGGCCGCAGGCTCCTCTCCGGGTCCTCCGGAGGGTTTGAACAGCGAAGCGATGTAGTCGGTCGGTCTCATGTCTGCGGTTGTTTTCTACAATGTATCTTACAGAGTGGAAGCAGCGGCCGGGGTCGGAAGCCTGTCGTCCTGGGGTTGCCCCTGAAACAGGCGTCTTACGCCTGCGCCTGCATTGCCCGGGCGATGCCTTCGGCGATCTGGTCGATGGCGCCCTGGAGCTTGCCGCCGATCATCATTTTCATCATCATGTTCAGCTCGATGTGCAGCACCAGCCGCATGCGGGTGTCGGTGTCCGAAACCTTGTGGAGCTGAATCCAGAAGGCGAAATCCATCGGAATTCCTCCGTCGTCGCCCACGATCTTGACGTGACGCGGCTCGACGCGCTCCTCCATGCGGAGACGGACGGTGAAGCCCTTGGCCTTGAACGAACAGGTGTCCTCGGTGGCCTGCCACTCCTCGACGCGGTGGGCGACGGCGGGCGTGAGGTTGTCGAAGCGGCTGATGACGGCGTAAATCTGCTCGGCGGGACGTAGAATCCGGTGTTGTTTCGAAATGTATTCCTGCATGTTGACGTTATTTTTTAGAATGTAGTGTCGGTGTCGGGTGCGGCCCAGAAGCGGGCGTCGTCGGAGGTTCGGACGGCTTCGTTCAGTTTGAACCCGTCGAATCCTGCGGGCAGCAGGGCGATGACCCGGCCCTCGTATTCGACCTCCTTGTCGTATCCGGTTTGCTCCCAGCACATGAACCAGTAGAGGTTCTTGGCCCAGTAGGAGAGGTAGTTTTCGGGGTCGCGCGTGCCGAGAAGCCGGTGAACGGTCATCGGTTCTCCGGCGACGGTGCGCTGCCGCATCTCTTCGAGCGAAAGCGGTTCTCCCTCGGGCGAGGCGACCCAGGACTGCATGTCGGAGTCGATCATGGCCCATTTCCGGTGCTCGGGCAGCCAGACGACGTTGACCACGTGGCAGTCCGAGTCGAGCGAATCGGCCGGAAGACACGTCACGAAGCGGTTCGTGATTCCCTCGGCGAGCAGCAGTTCGTGGAGCAGGATCGCGTGCAGCCGGCAGTTGAAGGCCGGTTCTACCGTGCGGGTGTACTCCCACAAGGCGGTGGCATTGCGTACTTCGGGGTGGACCTTCTGGTTGGCGTGGGGAATGTTTTCGGCGACGAATGTTGCCAGTGCGCGCGCCTTGCCCCAGGTCGCAGCTGCCGGATCGACGAGTGTGTCGAGACGGAAATAGTCGCGTATTTCCCGTGCCCG
>ERZ1673694.422-NODE-422-length-24244-cov-5.195419_pt1 | contig 24244 bp, 15 predicted proteins | sample MGYA00580224_ERZ1673694 | MGnify/ENA primary metagenome ERZ1673694 (study PRJEB41218, sample SAMN15661778) | gut metagenome | host: Homo sapiens | place: Canada: London | collected 2015-08-20/2019-03-30 | study: EMG produced TPA metagenomics assembly of...
CTATTGGATATGAATATCGAAACCTTTATTTCGGATGCGGTCCGCCGGTCGGTGGAGACGCTTTACGGTGAGCTTGGCGACGAGCAGTTGCAGATTCAGAAGACCCGCAGGGAGTTCGAGGGTGACTATACCCTCGTAACCTTTCCGCTGCTCCGGCGAAGCCGCAAGTCGCCCGAAGCCACCGCGACCGAAATCGGCGAATATATGGCGGCCAACGTCCCCGAGATCGCGTCGTTCAACGTGATCAAAGGTTTCCTCAACCTTTCGCTCGACAGCGCGTTCTGGGCGGCCCGCTTTGCCGAGGTCGTCGCCGACGAACGTTTCGGGCAGGCTCCCGCGACGGGCCGTACCGTGATGGTCGAGTACTCGTCGCCCAACACCAACAAGCCGCTCCACCTGGGCCATATCCGCAACAACCTGCTGGGTTACTCCGTGGCGCAGATCCTCAAGGCCAACGGCCATACGGTCATCAAGGCCAACCTGGTGAACGACCGCGGCATCCACATCTGCAAGTCGATGCTGGCGTGGAAACTGTACGGAAACGGCGAAACCCCCGCCTCGTCGGGGATGAAGGGCGATCACCTCGTGGGCAAGTACTACGTGGAGTTCGACAAACACTACAAGGCGCAGATCAGGGAGCTGGTTGCGCAGGGACAGCCGGAGGACGAGGCCAAGAAAAACGCCCCGATCATGCTCCAGGCGCAGGAGATGCTGCGCAAGTGGGAGGCCCGTGACCCCGAGGTATACTCGCTCTGGGAGACGATGAACGGCTGGGTATACGAGGGCTTCGACGTGACCTACAAGGCGTTGGGCGTCGATTTCGACAAGGTCTACTACGAGTCGCAGACCTACCTGCTGGGCAAGTCGCTCGTCGAGGAAGGACTCAAAAAGGGTGTCTTCTACCGTCGTCCCGACAATTCGGTGTGGATCGATCTCACGGCCGACGGGCTGGACGAGAAGCTGCTGCTGCGCGGCGACGGCACGTCGGTCTACATGACGCAGGACCTCGGCACGGCCTTCCGCCGTTTCGAGGACAACCGCCTCGACGACATGATCTACGTCGTGGGCAACGAACAGAACTACCACTTCCAGGTGTTGAAACTGGTGCTCAAGAAACTGGGCTACGCCGACTGGAGCGACCATATCACCCACCTCTCCTACGGCATGGTGGAGCTTCCCGAGGGCAAGATGAAGTCGCGCGAGGGTACGGTGGTCGATGCCGACGACTTGATCGAAGGGATGGTCTCGACGGCCCGCGAGATGTCGGCCGAGCTGGGCAAACTCGACGGATGCTCGGAGGAGGAGGCCGGCGCCGTCTCGACGATGGTCGGACTGGGGGCGCTCAAATACTTCATCCTCAAGGTCGATCCCAAGAAAACGATGCTGTTCGATCCCCGCGAGTCGATCGACTTCAACGGCAATACGGGTCCTTTCATCCAATACACCCACGCGCGTATCCGGTCGGTGCTGCGCAAGGCCGCCGAGGCGGGCATCGACTTCAGTGGGGCCGCCACGGCGGACTACCTGCGCGAGGAGATCGACCTGGTGAAGTCGCTGACGGAGTATCCGTCGGTGGTTTGCGCCGCAGGTGAGAGTTTCGCGCCGTCGGTCGTCGGGGCCTATGTCTACGAACTGGCCAAGCAGTTCAACGGCTACTACCACGACCATTCGATCCTCAAGGAGGAGAACGCCGGGGTGCGCAAGATGCGCCTCCAACTGGCGCAGCAGGTCGCCCGCGTCATCAAGGAGGGCATGAAACTGCTGGGCATCGACGTTCCCGAACGGATGTAACGCATTCTGTGATAATGAAAAACGGAGGTTTCGGCGAAGCTTCCGTTTTTTCGTGCCGTTAGCGTGGTACGAATCTTGCGAGAGACGAGGGCGTTAACTAACACTATTTTAGCGTGAAAACATTTGTATCAACTTTCGCTCTTTCTCTCGCGTTGTGTGCCGCTGCCGGAGCGACGGCCCAAACCAAGAGTGCGGTTCCGGCGCCTGCGGCCGATACCGTATTGCTGTCGGAGACCACCGACGGAGACTACATCGTACGCAGGTTCATCGTCAAAAGCCGCGGCGACGCCGACTATTCGATCCGCTACCAGATCAATCTGGCGACGCTCAACGCCACGCTCAACGGCAATTCGCAGGAGCTGGACGGACTCAACGCCTTTGCGGGCAACCTCGCGAAGGACACGCTCCGGCAGGTCTGCGCCGTGACGATCACGGGCTATTCGTCTCCCGACGGCCCGCTGAAATTCAATGAAGCGCTGGCTGCCAAGCGGGCTAACGATTTCAAGGCTTATGTGGATAAGAAGTACGATTTCTCGAAAAAGTACGACGTGACGGTGAATTCCGTCGCCGAGGACTGGGAGACGTGCCGCGCGCTGGTCGCACAGTCGTCGATGCCCGACCGGCAGTCCGTGCTGAATGTCATCGACGGCAAGCAGTCGCCCGACCAGAAGGAGATGGCGCTCAAGAAGATGCCCGCCGCATGGAATTACCTGAAAAAGAACGTTCTGCCGAAACTGCGCCGCGTCGAACTGACGATCGGTTACGGTGCGGGCAATATCGTCGAGCAGCGCACGATGATCCCCAAACCCAAACCGGCTCCGCAGCCGCAGCCCGCACAACCCGCTGAACCGTATGTGGTTGTCGACGAGCAGGTGAACGGAATCATCGTCGAGATGCCCGACGAGCACGAATACAAGAAGGAGATGCGCGAGGAGTCCCGGGAGGTGAAGAAGGAGGCGAGGGCTGCCGAGAAACTCGCCAAAAAAGAGGCCCGCGAAGCACAGAAGATAGTCCGCCAGCAGGAGAAGGCCGCCAAAAAGATTGCAAAAAAGGAGGCCAAGGCCGCCAAGAAAGCCGAGAAGGCCGCCAAAAAAACCTACAAGGAGCTCGAAAAAATGTAATGAGAAAAGATTCCGGATTTCCGGAATCTTTTTTTGTCCGCCGCTCGCCCTCGGAATTATTTCCCGGGGCAGCAGTCCGAAAATGTTTGATAATCCGAAACGTTTTATTACCTTTGTCAGAGCAAAAATTTTAAAACCGACTGAATATGGCAAATTTACGGAACCTGAAGAAGGAGATTGACTACCGCCTTGAGGAGGTTGTTTTCGACTGCGATATGGCTATCTGTTTCCAGCCTTCGAAAGAGAAGGAGATTTTCGAGGTGATGCAGGAGGCCGTCGGCGTTCGCAACGACCTGTTCGCCAAAGCGATGAATCCTGCCGAGCCGCACAATCCGTCGCTTGTCCGCAAGCATTACGCCGCCCTGCGCGCCGAGATGGACGACGTTTTCGGCAAACTTTTCGAAAAGTTGAGCAAGATCAACGAACAGAAATAGGGTAGTCCCCTTCGTCGAAAAACCACGGAGCGCCTCATGCGGGGCGCTCCGTTCGTTTTATTCGTGGTCGCGGCAGCAGTCGCCGGGATGGTGCTCCAGTACGGTGTGGGGGATATGCCCGTGCGATACCAGCTGGATCGGGCAGTCGTAGTTGCGCAGCTGCTCCTCGGTCAGTATGTTCGAGCGGTGGCGGTGAACCTGCCGGTTGACACAGACGATCTCCTTCACGACGCTGGTGATCGTGCCGATGTCGTGCGACACCATGACGATCGCCATGCGGGCGTTCAGCTCATGCAGCGTGCGGTAAAGCTCCTTCTCGAATTTGTTGTCCACGAAATTCGCGGGTTCGTCCAGGATCAGCAGTTTCGGGTCCGAGATCACGGCACGGGCCAGCAGCGCCCGCTGCATCTGCCCGCCCGAAACCTCGCCGATGGGGTTGCGGGCCGTGTCGGCGATTCCCGATGCCGCAAGCAGTTCCATTGCCCTGGCACGGTCCTCTTTTGTGTAGCGGGTGCGGAATCCGCGGCGGCCCTGCAATCCCGACAGCACGACTTCGAGCACCGAGATCGGAAATGCGCGGTCGAAATCCGAAATCTGCGGCATGTAACCGATCAGGCGTTCCTTTCCGCGGAACAGCTCCGGGGCGAGCGTCAGTTCCCCCGTGTGGGGAACGGTTCCCAGAATGGCCTTCACGAGCGTCGTTTTTCCGCCGCCGTTGGGACCGATGACCCCCAGGAAATCGTGGTCCGCAATCTCCAGGTCGACGTGCCGGAGAGCCTCGTAGCCGTCGTATGCGACGCTTACGTCGCGCAGCGTTACCAGGTTCATTTTGCGGTGATTAAATCGGTCATCGTGTCGATGGCGGCGATGGCGTCTTCGTCCAGCGGGTCGATCTCCACGTACTCGGCATCGATGTCACGGGCGATGATCTCCACGGTCGATGCCGGGAACTGGCTCTGGTAGAAGATCCGCCGCACACCGTCCTCTCGGGCCTGCCGGATAACCGCTGTCAGCTGTTTGGCCGAAGGTTCCTTGCCGTCGGCCTCGATGACCACCTGCCGCAGTCCGTAATCGCGTGAGTAGTAGGTGAGTGCGGGGTGGTAGACGATGAAGTACTTCACGCCGCTCCGGGCGATCTTCTCCGCCGTGCGGATGTCCAGTTCCTTCAGCGTGCAGCGCAGCCGGTTGTAGCCGGTCTCGTATTTCACCGAGTCGGGATAGGCTCTGCGAATTGCCTCGTAGGCGTTTGCGGCCATCGTTTGCAGGGCTTTGGGCGAGGTCCAGACGTGGGGGTCTACACCGTGGGCATGCCCGTGCCCGTGTTCGTGTTCGTGCCCGTCGTGGCCGTGCGAGCAGGAACCTGCGATCAGGTCGATGCCGCGGCTCAGGTTCACGACTTTCGCCTGATCCCCGACTTTACCCAGCAGGGTGGTTTCGAAGTCGATCAATCCCACGTTGAAAATGAGCTGCGCCTTGTTCAGTTCCACGAACTGCCGGGGCGTCGGCTCGAATGTCTCGGGACTTGCTCCGGGCGGCACGAGCACCTCGATTTTGAAATCGTCGCCCACGATCTCCTCCACGATGCTGCGCAGCGGTAGGATCGAGACGTACAACGTATTTTCCCCGGCGGGCTGTTTCGGTGCGCAGGCTGCGAGCAGCAGTGCCGCCAATAAATATGCCGATAATTTACGCATGACTGATAATGATCGTGTTATGGTACCATCCGGCGTGGAACCGTGCGAAAATCGCGCATAGATTTCCCTGCCGGAGGATGATTTACGCAAAGGTAGTGAATTTTCGGGGAAAATGAACGCCCCGCCAAAAAGTGCTCCCCGCAAACACGGGGCCTGCGGGGAGCGGATTGCGGACGTAAGCCCGGCTATTCGTAACGAAAAGTCGCAGGGCGGCTGTCGTCGTCCGAACTCTGGGCGATCCACAGGCGGAATTCGCCGGCTTCGGGCCGCCGTACGAAATCGGTGTTCAGGAAAGCGATCTCCTGCTCCGAAATTTCGAACGTCACGGTCTGCGTCTCGCCCTTCCGGAGGGCGATCTTCCGAAATCCCTTCAGCTCCTTCACCGGACGCGTGACGCTGGCCGCCACGTCGCGGATGTAGAGTTGTACGACTACTTCGCCGTCACGCGCCCCCGTGTTGCTAATTTCGGCAGATGCCACGATCCGCCCGCCCTTCGCGAAGGTGTCGCGGTCGAGTGCAGGCTCCGAAATCGCAAATGTCGTGTAACTCAGCCCGTGTCCGAAAGCGTAGAGGGGTTCGTTGACGATGTCGAGGTAGGTCGAACGGTAACACCGTCCGATCTGGCCCGGAGCTGCGGGGCGTCCCGTGTTCTTGTGGTTGTAGTAGACCGGAATCTGACCTACGCTGCGCGGAAAACTCATCGTCAGCTTGCCCGAAGGGTTGTAGTCGCCCGACAGTACGTCGGCAATGGCGTCGCCGGCCGTTGTGCCCGGAAACCACGCTTCGACGATCGCTTCGAGGTGTGCATCTTCCCAGCTCAAGTCGAGCGGGCGGCCGCTCAGCACCACGAGCGCCACCGGTTTGCCCGTGGCCTCCAATGCCCGGAGCAGATCGCGCTGTGCGCCCGGCAGGGTGATGTCGCTGCGCGATGCCGTTTCGCCCGACCAGTCGTAGTGTTCGCCCATGGCCGCTACCACGATGTTGGCCCGCCGCGCTGTCGCAACAGCCTCGGCAAAGCCGCTCCGGTCGTCGGTCATGAGGTCGCATCCTGCCGCCGTGGTAAAACGCACGTCGGTTCCCGCATAACGTTTCGTAAGTCCTTCCAGCAGCGTCACACTCTCCTCGCGGACGCCGCTCCCGGCCCATGCGCCGTTCAGGCTGGTGCGCTCGCGGACCATCGGTCCCACCAGCGCCACGGTGACCCGGCTGCCGGGATCGAGCGGCAGCAGTCCGCCGTCGTTTTTGAGCAATACGATCGACCGCGCCGCAATCTCCCGGGCCTTGGCGCGGAATTCGGGTTTGCCTAACGTTTCGCGCTCGCGCACGCTGTCCAGATAGCGATAGGGGTCGTCGAAAAGCCCCAGCAGGAACTTCTGGCGCAGGATGCGACGCACGGCGTCGTCGATCTGCCGGAGGCTCACCGTCCCTTCGTCGAGCGAACGACGGAGGTGTTTCAGGTAGACCGCCCCCGTCATGTCCATGTCGATCCCGGCGTTCAGCGCCTTTTCTCCGGCCTCCTTCTCATCCGCGGCGATGCCGTGCGGAATCAGTTCGTTGATGCCCGTGTAGTCCGACACGAGAATCCCTCCGAAACCCCATTCGCCGCGCAGGATGTCGGTCATCAGGTGGCGGTTGGCCGTTGCCGGAATACCTCCGATCTCGTTGAACGAGGCCATCAGCGAACCCACGCCCGCCTCGACCGTCGCCCGGAACGGCGGCAGGTAGACTTCGCGCAGCGTGTGTTCCGACATGTCCGTCGTGTTGTAGTCGCGGCCTGCCTCTGAGGCGCCGTATGCCGCAAAATGTTTCGTGCAGGCCAGTACGGTCCTGACATTGCCGAGGTCGTCGCCCTGAAATCCCTCGACGCGCGCCGCAGCGATCAGCGATCCCAGGTAGGGGTCCTCGCCGGCGCCCTCCATCACCCGGCCCCAGCGGGGATCGCGCGTGATGTCCACCATCGGGGCGAACGTCCAGTTGATACCTCCGGCGGCAGCCTCTTCGGCGGCGATGGCCGCGCTCTGGCGCATCAGTTCCGGGTCCCACGTGCAACTTTCGCCGAGCGGGATCGGGAAGATCGTGCGGTAGCCGTGGACCACGTCGTAGCCGAACAGCACGGGGATTTTCAGGCGCGAATGTTCGAGCGCCTCGCTTTGCAACTGTCGGATTCCTGCCACGGTATACCCGTTCAGGATCGAGCCGACCATGCCTTTGCGGAGGTACTCCCGGTAGTCGTCGGGCATGATCGCTCCCGTGACATCCCAGTTGCAGGAGAACTGCGACATCTGGCCGATCTTCTCGTCGAGCGTCATCAGTTTCAGAAGCGAATCCACCCTGCGGTCGGTGTCGTCGTATGCGACCTGGCCCGTGCATCCGCAGAATGCGATTGCCGCCAGTGCGGCGGCCAGCCGCCATTGTCTTACGGCTTTCATCGCACAGGGACAATTTTGGCTGCGAATCCACCGCCGGGAGCCATCCGTACGACGATTTTCCGGTCGGCGGGAACCGCCTCCGTGTGCTTCGCATAATCGCGCCCTGCGTGGTCGGCATTCGGGCCGTCGACATAACATTCGGCTTCAAAACTGCCGTCGCCGAGGAATGCGAGGTTGAGTTCCAGTTCGCGGACGTTCCAGTCGGTCATCGCGCCCACATACCAGGTCGTGCCGCTGCGGCGAGCCGTGGCGATGTATTCGCCGACCCGGCCCGTGAGGATGCGCGTCTCGTCCCAGACGGTGGGGATCGCCGCTATGAACCCGAGGCACTCCGGTTCGCTGCGGTAGTTCGAAGGGCTGTCGCAGAGCATGTTGATCGGCGACTCGAAAATTACGTATTGCGCCAGCTGGCGGCAGCGCGTGCCCTGGCTCATCGGCTCGGAGTAAATCGCCCGGTATGATGATTTCGAGGCGTTGCGCATGGCGCCCTGCGTGTAGTCCATCGGGCCTGCAACCTGGCGGATGAAGGGCAGCTGTACGTCGTAGGTCACCTGGTCGATCTCGTTGGCCCACTTGAGCTGTTCCAGCCCGTCTACGGCTTCGAAATTGATCACGTTGGGGTAGGTGCGCTGCAATCCCGTGGGTTTGTAGGTCCCGTGGAAATCGAGCATCAGCCCGTAGCGGGCGGCGATCTGCGCGGCGCGGTGGTGGAAATCGACCATCTGCTGGTCGTCACGGTTCATGAAGTCGACCTTGAAACCCTTGACGCCCATTGCGGCATAGTGCCGGCATACGCCTTCGATGTCGCGGTTCAGGGCGTTGTATCCGGCCCAAAGGATGATGCCGACGTTCTTCGACGCGGCATACTCCACGAGCATCGGCATGTCGATCTCCGGCACGACCTGCATCAGGTCCGCCGTGTAGAGCTTCGTCCAACCCTCGTCGAGGATTACGTATTCGATACCGCGTTCGGCGGCGAAGTCGATGTAATATTTATAGGTGTCGTTGTTCACACCGGTCTTGAACCCCACGCCGTAGAGGTTCCAGTCGTTCCACCACTCCCAGGCCACCTTGCCGGGCTTCACCCACGAGAAGTCGCCTTCCGAAGGCGTGGCAAGGGCATATACCAGGTCGTTGTCGGCCAGTTCCACGTCCTCCGCCGCCACGATGACCACGCGCCACGGGAAGCGCGCCGGGCCGTCGAAGCGGGCGATGTAGTCCTCGCGGCTTTCGACGACGCCTTCCAACTCGTTGTGCCCTCCGGGAACGACTTTGGCGGGGTAGGGTGCGAATACGCCCCGGAGCGATGTGCCCGGGCCTTCGGGTGCGAGGTACATGCCGGGGTAGTCGAGCAGGTCGGCCTCCGTGATGCAGACTTTTTTGCCGCTGGCGCCCTCGACCAATATGGGCAGGAATGCCAGCACTCCGTCGCGCCATGCCGACAACTCCGAATGCACGTATTTGTTCTCGAACGAGTTCCAGAACTGAATTTCGTGGGTCGCCGTGCCGCGCTCACCCCGCACATAGGGGATGTAGGCCTTGTGGTCGGCCGGGAACCGGAACGTAGCCTGTTCGCCGATGACGGTGAACGGCTTGCGTGTGGTCGTTTCGAACCGGTAGGCCATGCCCGAATCGTAGGCGCGGAAGATGACATTGTAACCTTTGAATTTGAGGGTCAACTCGTTGTATTTATCTTCGATCGACTGTTTGCGGTAAATAGGCGTGGCGATCACTTCATCCGCACTGCGCCGCGACGTGCCCGAAAGGCGGTCGTTGGCGCCCAGCACGCGGCCGTCGCCGAGCGTCAGCGACAGCGGGGAATCGCCGAGCATCAGGTCGTCCCCGTGGTAGAGGCGGTAAGTTATGCTGTCCGTCGCCGCCACTTCGACGCGAAGCGTCCCCGAAGGCGACTGAAGGGTGAATTTCCGGGGTGCGGCCGCTGCGCTCAGGGCCGTCAGAAGGCACAGGGCCAAGGTAAGTAGTTGTCCTGTCAGTTTCATGGATTTAGAATTTTGGGTGTTGAAAAACGGCCTGTGAATGTTGGATCACAGGCCGTCGGAATCATTGTCAGAAGCCGTATTTCGCTAAGATCGCCGCGTATTGCTCGTCGGTGATGCGGACCATCACGCCGTGGCGGGCATTCGGGATGCCGATGACGTACTGGTGCCACGTTGTCGACTCGATGTTCGGGGCTTCGAACCGGACATATTCGGTCGGGTAGCGCTCGGCGAAGATGTACCACCCCTTGCCGTCGGGCTGCTCGACGATGGTCGGAGCCTCGTGCCACTTGTCGGTCTTTCCGGCGTCGGTTTTCGGGGTCACGACGCAGATCGGCTCGCTGTAAGGCCCCGTCAGGGAGGCCGACTTGCTGATCAGTACGGTTTTACCCGTGGGAGCCACGTCGTTCGACCGCTCGTCCTTGAAAACAGCGTAGTACGAGCCGTCGATCTTGCGGATGATGGCGTCGATCGTCGCGGCGTTTTTGAACTCCTCGCTCTTGAAGTCGAACAGGCGTGCGGGTTTACTGTAAGTTTTGAAATCGATGGTCGTCATGTAGAACGTGCGCATTTCGTCCCACCACTCGTCCGAACCCTCCGCCACTTCGTTGCGCGAGGCGTGCCACGTGATCAGGTATTTGCCCGAATCCGCGTCGTAGAAGAGTTTCGGGGCGCTGTACCAGCCGTCGGGATGGTATCCCGGCGTGTCGAAGATCGCTGCGTTGGGAATCGTGCCGTCCATCTGCCACGTCATCAGGTCCATCGAAACCCACAGTACGAGCGACTTGGGCAGCGAGCGCGTCACGCCGATCATGCGATAGCGCCCGTCGGGGCCCTTGATGATGTCGGGGTGGCCGCTGTAACGGGGTTCGATCGTCTTGTCGTCGTTCAGGACGATCCATTGCCTGGCGTCCTTGCTGATGTAGTAGTAAATCCCGCCGTAGTCCGAATCCTTCATGTGGGCGAAGAGGTAACCTCCCTCGGTCGGCATGTCGGGAGTCGGGGTGTTCTTCGAATCGCTGTCGCATCCACAGCATCCGATCAGGTTGAGCAGCAGTATCGTAGCGATATATAATACGTTTTTCATTGCGTTGTTTTCGGTTTAAGGTTCTGGAATTATCTTGCGGCGCTCAGGTCTGCTTCCCAACCCGGACGGGTGTAGGTCTGGTCGAGCGTCTTGCCGTAGTTCTTGGCCTGGTCGACGATGTAGTTCGGCAGGGGCATGTACTGGTGCGTGGGCTTGATTTTCTTGGCTTTGTAGCACGCCTGCGCATACTTGTTGAAGCGGATCAGGTCGATCTTGCGCATGCCTTCGTAGAGGAATTCCTTGCCCCGCTCGTCGAGGATGGCATCGAGGAACGCGTCTTTCGACACGGTCTGCTCGGCGCTCAGCCCGCCCACTCCGGCACGGGCGCGCACGTCGTTCACCGCCTGCACGGCAGCCGCCGAAGGCGCTGCGTTGGTCTTGCGCACTTCCGCTTCGGCCATCATCAGCAGCACATCGGCCCAGCGGGCGATGGGGATGTCGTTCTTCTGGAATCCGTCGAATTCCATCGGGAATTTGTTGATGATATATCCGTCCCATTTGATTCCGAGGTCTGCCGGGGCGCATTTTTCGGTGGGTGTCTGGGTGTCGCTGCCGTCTTTCTTGACCCAGTATTCGGTCAGGACGGTTTCGCGGCGTCTGTCGTTTGCGTCGTATTTGGCATAGATGACGGGCGAAACGTTGAACGGGGTACGCATCCAGCCGCTTCCCTGCTTGGCGAATGGGCTGGGCGACCCGTCGCCGTTCATCTTCGAAGCGTCGTTGGGCGTTGCGAGCATCATCAGCGGGAAAAAGTTGCCGTTGGCATCGCCGCCATCGGCGTTGCCGCCGCAGCTTACAGCCATGATGATTTCACACGAGAAGTCGTTTTTCGCATAAAACATCTCCTTGAACGGGTTCTCGCCCTGTTTGAATAAATCGTATTTACCCGTGTTGAGTTCGTCGTACATCTCCAGAGAGCGTTTGTAGTAATCCGTCATGTGCGAACCTTCGTTCAGGCAGTGCTTCATCAGGCAGAACCGGGCGTAGTCGGCCGTGTAGCGCCCCTGCTCCGCAACGGTCTCGGGGAGCTGTTTGATTGCCGCCTCGAAGTCGTCGGTGATCCATCCGCACATCTCGTCGAGCGTCGGGCGCACCAGGTTTTCCAGTGCGGCGGTGTTGTTCACGTCCCCGGGATTGATGATAGCGGGCAGCGGTCCGTAGACATGCAGCAGGAAGTAGAGCAGCATGCCGCGGCAGAGGTGGACTTCGCCCAGCAGTTGTTTCCGTTTGCTGTCCGAAAGTATCTTCGAATCGGCGGTTTCGAGCCGTCCGATGATCTCGGTAAAGCGCGTGATATCCGACAGTTTGCCCAGGTGGTTCATGTTCTGTGAATCGCCCCATCCGCGGGCGAAATTGACGGCGTTGCTGAAGTCGGCCCGTGCCGTGTTGTACCACTCGCCGAATCCGCCCACCAGCCACGGCGCCATAACATCCGACGGCTGGTCGAACATGCGGATTATGCCGCCTTCGGGAATGTAGACGCCGTTTTGGCGTCCGCTGCCTATGTCATAGGTCCATTGCGTGCCGAAAGGGATGTAGCAGGCCAATGCATAAGTCTCGTATTCTGCTTCGGTCGAAGGGTAGTTGCCGGGAAAGAGCTGGCCGTAGATTTCGGGGTCGAAATTGTTTTCGCAACTGCTCAGCGCGAAGAGCGCCGCAGCCATTCCTGCGAATATTTTCAGACGTTTCATTTTCGATGTGTCGTTTTAGGTTGTGTTTAGAAGTTGATTTTGGCTCCGAGCGAGAACGAGCGCACCTGCGGGAACTGTCCGCGGGCTTCGTTCTGGCCCGTGTAGATTTCGGGGTCGAATCCCGTGTACTTCGTGATCACGAAGGGATTCTGAACGTCGAAATAGACGCGGATGCTCTTGATGTACTTCTGAACCGGACCGAAGAGTTTGCCCTGAATGGTGTAACCCAGCGTAATGTTGCGGATGCGCATGAACGAAGCGTTCTCCATGTCGGCATTCACGCCGCAGCCGCCGGGAAGGGCACCCATCTTGCTGTATGCGATGCCCGGGCGGGTTCCGTTGGGGTTGATCTGCGAGTTCCACAGCCGGTAGGCGTATTTGTTGCTGTTGAAAGCCGGGGTGTTGACCAGCGGACCGGCCTGCGCAGCGCTCAGGGCCATGTTGTACTTGTAGGCGCCGAACTGGCCGTACATGAAGATGTCGAGGTCGAAATTCTTGTATTCGAACGTGTTGCCGAATCCCAGGTAGAGGTCGGGTGTGGTGTTGCGCTTGTGGATGTCGTTGATGTCGATGATGCCGTCGCTGTTTTTGTCGTCGATGATCGGGCATCCGGGCATCTGGGCCGTCGATTGTAGCGATTTCTGCGACTCGGGCATGTTGCTGCGGTCGGTGTTGATGTAGCCGTCGATCTTGTAATAGTATATGGCGGCCAGCGGTTCGTTGTCGCGCTGCTGGTAAGCCTGGTAGTCGTAGTTGGGCATACGCTTTTTCCAGAACTGCTGCACGCGCGACAGGTTCAGGGTCGTTCGCCACTCGAATTTACCCTTGAGGTTGACCGAGTTGAGCGTGATCTCCCAGCCGCGGCGGTAGAAGTGCGCACCGTTGATCGGGCGCGACGAGAAGATGGCCAACGGTGAGTTGGAGGCCGATCCCAGCAGGTCGGTCACGTCGTTGCGATAGAGGTCGAAACTTCCTGACAGACGGTCGTCGAAGAGGAAGAAATCGACGCCGATATTCTTCATCGTGGTTTTCTGCCAACTCACGTCGGGGTAGTCCGAGCTTCCGAGCAGGAACGGAATGTAGAAATCCGAATTGCTGTTGAATCCGACCTTGAAATTGGTTGCGTAGTAGGTTCCGTAGAGCGAACTTCCAAGGTTGTCCTGTCCGGTCTTGCCCCAGCTGGCACGGATTTTCAGCAGGCTCAGCCACTTGATATCGCGCAGGAACGATTCGTTGGAGATTTTCCAGGCCGCCGATACCGAGGGGAACAGCGCATATTTCTTGTCGGGAAAGAATTTGTCCGTGCCGTCGCGGCGGAGCGTTGCGGCGACTACATAGCGGTCGAGCAGGTCGACGCTCAGTTTTGCGAATTGCGAACGCTTCTGGTTCTTGCCCGTGTAAGACGTAGGAGTGATCTTCCCGGTCGCTGAACTGATGTCGTGCTCGTTGATAATGTCGTGGGTCCCTTCATATGAGATTGCATAACCTTCGTAATCTTCGAGGTATTTACCCATGCCGACCAGAGCGTCCACCTGGATGATGTCGGCGAATTTTTTCGAGAACTGGAGCATTGCCTCCATCGTCTGGTGCTGACGCCGTTCCGAGGAGATGTTGCCGCGCGACTTGTACATGCGGTCGAAGTAGATGTCCGACGGAATGTAAGTCGAGCGGCGCATGCTCTCCTGATTGATACCATAGACGCCTTTCAGGGTGATGATGTTCTTCCAGATATTCAGGTCGGCCGTGAAGTTGAGCATGTAGCCTGTCTGCTTGGTCTTGTCCTGAATGTCATCGTACGATGCGGGGTTCGGCACACTGTTGAATATTGTATACGATCCGTCTTCCTGCCTCAGCGGGAGGTAGGAAGGGTAGAGCAGCGCCGAACTGAGCGAACCTCCGGCCGTGTTGCCGCGGTTGCCCACGTCGTTGCCCACCATGCCGTTGGTATAGTGGTTCTGGTTGGCGTTGAAGGCCGATGTGAGTTTCAGGAACGGAAACATCTGCACCCCCAGGTTGCCGCGGAACGTGTATTTGGTCATTCCTGAGTTCGACACGGTTCCTTTCTGGTCGAAATAGCTGCCGCCCATGTAGTAGGTAATGTGTTTCGTACCGCCGCTCACCGTCAGGTTGTGGTTGGTCGAGTAGCCGCTGCGCAGTACGTAGTCGGTCCAGTCGGTCGTCGTGGCTGCGGCGATCTCTTCGGGCGAAAAGACAGGAGTCCAGCGTCCGTCGTAGGCCAGTCCGCCGTAAGGATATTGTTTGTTGTTGTAGAGGTAATTCTCTTTGCTGTAAACGTTTGCGATATTCATGTACTCCTGTGCGTCGAGTACGTCGAGGTATTTGTAATTACGCACGAATGTGTAACCGCCTTCGTAGCTGATCCGGGGAGCGCCCTCGGTACCTTTTTTCGTCGTGATGAGGATCACACCGTCGGCGGCGCCGATACCGTAAATGGCCGCCGAAGCGTCTTTCAGCACTTCGACCGACTCGATGTCCGCGGGGTTGAGACCCGCCAGTCCGGCGCGGTTGACATTGCTCGGAAGTCCCGTTGCGCTGCCCAGTCCGATGGTGTTCGAAGGCATGACGATGCCGTCGACGACGTAAATCGGGTTGCCTGCGCCGCGGATCGAGATGTCCACCTTACCGTCGGGCTGCGAACTGTTGACCGTGGCCTGAAGACCTGCGGCGCGTCCCAGCAGCATCTGCGAAATGTTGCTGTTCGCGGCCTTCGGCACATCGTCGGGCTTCACCTGCGCGATGGCCGTGGTCAGGTTGCGGCGCGATACCGTGCCGTAGCCCACGACGACCACTTCGTCGACCAGCTTGACATCCTCAGCGAGGTATACTTCGATCTCCGTACCTGCCGTGGCGCGTATCGTTTGCATCGTGTAGCCGATGTAAGAGATGCTGAGCACCAGGCTCTTGTCGCCCTCGATCCGGAAGCGGCCCTGCGTGTCGGTCGTGGTTCCCCTGGCGGTTCCCTCGACGATCACCGTCGCCCCGACGATCGGTTCCTTGGTGTTTCGGTCCAGCACCCGGCCCTGTATGCCGTCGGCTTTGCGGCTCTCTTTGGCCGCTGCCTCGCGTTTGGTCAGTACGATCTGCTGTCCCTTGATCGTATATGCGATGTCGGTCCCGGCGAAAAGTTTCTCCAGCGCATCGGTCAGCGAGGCTTTCGCCACGTTGAGCGACGCCGTCCTGTCGACCCCGACCACCTGCTTGTTGTAGAGGAACAAATATCCGCTTTGGGTCTCGATCTCGTCCAGGATGACCGTCAGCGGTACGTTCGATTTATTCAGCGTGACGGTTTTACGCTGGGCGTGTGCAGAACAGACCCAGAGAAGACACATGCACGTGAAGCACGTAAATAGGATTTGTTTCATGATTGACGTTGTAGTTTTGTTTCGATTGATTTGGTTTTTGGGAGGATGGAGGAAGTAAAAGGTTTTCTGCGATAATAAATGGGTTAGTTTGGTTTCTCGGCTGCGGCTTCAGAGCCGCTGCTATAAATAAGACGAACCACGCGCAAAACCCCACATCTTTTTTTCGATTCTCCCCGGATTTCGGACCCTATACAACTGAAAAAACGGGCCAATGGCCCGTTTTTATTGGTCTCTGAACGGTCATGAATTTTTGTATACGCGGATAATCTTTTCCGAGAATCCGCTGTCCGACTCCTGGTGGCGGGGCTGCTCCTCGAAGCGGATCGGGGCGCTGATCTCCAGCAGGCGCAGGATCTGGTCGAACGTCTCGCCCCGGAAAGTCGCGCGGTAGACGTAATCGCCGAGTTCCGGGTCCATGATCTCGAACTGCACCCGGTATATCTGCCCCAGGCGTTTGAAAACATCGCCCAGCGCATCGTCGCGGAAGGCGAGGATGCCGTCTTTCCACGAAGTTCCCCGGAACGTGTCCACGTCGGTTATCCGCATCGTGCCGTCGGCGTAATAGCTCAACTGCTGTTCGGGCAGGAGCTTGTTCTCCACGCCGTCCGCCGCAACGTCCACCTTGCCGCTGACCAGCGTCACAACCGTCTCCCGGAGCATGTCGTAAGCGTTGATATTGAATGCCGTGCCTTTGGCTGTGACGCTCAGGTCGCCGACTTCGACGACGAACGGCCATTTTTCATCGGCCTGAACCTCGAAATAGGCCTCTCCGGTCATGCGCACCGTGCGCTGTTTCCCGGTCCGGAAGCGCGAGGGATATTCGAGCGAACTGCCCGTGTTGATCCATACGCGCGAACTGTCGGGCAACACGACCATTGTCATGGTTCCGTAGGGCGCCGTCACCTCGTTGAAAGCCATGGCCTCCCCGGTGCGGTCCGCAGCCTTCCATGCGAAGAACAGCGAAGCGGCCAGCAGGGGAATGAACAGCACGGCGGCAATATGGCGGAAACGGTCGGCCAACGTCGATCGGGGTGCGGTTGTCTGAAGCTGTTTTGTGCGCTGTGCCAGTACGTTACGCAGTGCGGCATCGGTGTCGATCCGCGCGGGGTCGAACGCGGGGTGAGCCGCTTCCCACAGGTTTTTCAGCCGGAGGAATTCTTCGCGCAACGCTTCCGACTGCGCCAGTTCTTCGCGCAGTTCGTTGCGTTCCTGCTCCGTAGCGTCGCCCGCGAGGTATCTGGCTATCCGTATATTTTGTTGTTCGTCCATGCGTCCTTGTTGTCTTGAAAATACAGTATACTCATATATATGACGGTTCGGCGGGGTTTTACCACACGTCCGAAAGCAAAATAATGCATATTGCGGTGTAAAATTCGCCCAAGTAGTTTTTGAGCAGGTTCAGCGCGTCGCCGATGCGCACTTCGACCGTCCGCACCGAGACGTTCAGCCGCTCGGCGATCTCCCGGTATTTGAGGTTCTGGAAACGGTTCATTTCGAAGCATTCGCGCAGTTTCGGGGGCAGTTTGCCGAGCGCCTCCTGCAAATGGTCGTTCAGGTCGGAGTAGAGGATGTAGCGGGCCGTGTCGTGGTCGCCGAGCGCACTGCCGCTGAGGGTCTCCTGCTGGTGGACCGAGACGATTTTCCGGTGGCGCAGCTCCTCGATGCAACTGTTGCGCACGGCGCTCAGGAGGTAGGATCTCAGCGAAGTTTCGATCCGGAGCCGGTCGCGGTTGTCCCACAGCCTGAGAAAGATGGTTTGCACAATGTCCTCGCAGATCGCCTGCTCGCAGAGAATGGTTCCCGCGAACAGCACTAGGTCTTTGTAATATTTCCGGAACAGGGTGGCAAACGCCTCGTCGCTGCTGTTGCCCATGTTGCACAATAACAGCCCGTCTTCGTTGATATCCGCCATTTTGTGAGTTTGTTTCGTGTCTGCCCGAGTGACCGTATCGCCTATCGGCCGCCCCGATTTTAATACAATACTACACATTTTTTACGAAAATAAAAAATTATGTGGGGTTTTGAGGCTGATTCGTCTTATATATGGATGGAGTTTTTAAAGGGTTTCGAAAAAACCGTTTAATTTTTAACTATTGACTGAATTATGAAACGAAAACTGAGGAATATACTCATGGCGTTTTCCGTTGCGCTCGTGGCGTTTTGCGTCATGACCTCCTGTAAGGACGATGATGTTCCCGATGTGACGTGGCCCGAATGGCCCACCGTATCGGCTCCGAAGGTTGTCACAGCGACGCTCAAACCTGCAGCCGGTTCGGGCGCGGAGATCTCCGCCGGGGGCAGCGTGCGTTTTCAGGCGCATATCACCGATTCCGACAACGAGGTGCGCCGTGCGACGCTGACCGTTACGGTCGGCGGCAACGAGATCGTCTCCGAGCAGTTCCGCCTCGCGGGCGGTGATGTCGATGTCGACCATACGTTCACCGTCCCGTTCGTCTCGGGTATGAACGGCGACGTTTATCCCACGGTGACGCTCGATGTGACCAACTCCCTCCACAAAACCGCTTCGGTGACGCTCGCCGATGCGCAGAACGTGTTGGTCAAACGCCCTGTCTTGGGCGACAAGGTCTACCTCGTAACCAGCGCCGGCGATGTCTACGAACTGCCCCGCACTGCTGACAACCGCTATTCGGCGGAGGTCAAGGCGCCTTATTTCGAGTCGTACAAGATCGCCACGAAACTCACTACCGATCAAAAGATCGACTATTCTTCGGTTGTCTGGGGGCTTGTCGACGGCCAGCCTGCCGTCGTCACCGACTCTTCCTCCGCGGGCATTCCTTCCGAAGTCAACCCTGCGGCGATCATCAAGAAGATGAACTTCGACGCCGTAAGTTTCCGCACGGTGCTCGATCTGGCCGTGGTCTTCGGCAGCGCCGAACTCCAACCCTCGTCCTACAACGGTTACCAGGAGGCTTCGCTTTCGCTTGCTTCCGGGCAGACCTATACGGTGACCGGCATCGGCGGCCTTGCTACGGCAGTCGACCTCAATTTCTTCGAATCCGTTTCCGACTCGGAGGTGAGATTCACCGGCCCGGACGGGGAGTATACGCTCTACTACAACCTCTCCAAATCGCGCCTCTACGTCGAACAGCGGGGTGCCACCTATCCCGCGGCATTGTGGATCTCGGGCATGGGCCTCGGTTTCCCGCAGCCGCCTTATTCGCTCGACATCGACTGGTCGGGCAACGGCTGGAACTGGACGGTCGACGTTCACCAGCGCGCGTTCTGCAAGAAGACGGGCGACGGTACGTTCGAGGCGCTGCTCTACATCTCGCGCAACATCAACCTCAAGATTTTCCAGCAGTGCGGTTGGGGCAGTGAATTCCAGTCCTTCAACTTCACCAAGACGCCCGAAAATATCCTTGTCGACGGCATCGAGCCGAGCGACGGCCATAAGACGGGCGACTTTGCGACGGGTACGGCCTTCACCGAAGGCGTCTACCTGCTCCGCCTCGATTTCAACCGGATGACGATCGAAATCATCCGCCGGTAACCCGACCGTTTCCTCCGGACTCACCAAGCGACAGGGTGGTTCTGCAAAGGACCGCCTTTTTTTAATCCTAAAACCTATGTTCAGACCTTTGCGTAACCTCCTGGCCCCGGTCCTGCTGCTCTGCGGCACAGCCTCGGCCTCCGCACCTCCCGCCGAATGGGAGAACCTGCACGTCAACGCCGTCAACCGTCTGCCGATGCGTGCCACCTCCTATTCCTACGACTCTCCGCAGCAGGCGCTTCGCGGCGACCGCAACGCTTCGGCAATCCTTTTTCTCGACGGAGCGTGGCGTTTCCGCTTCGATTCCGACATGTCGGAGCGTCCCCGCGATTTTTTCCGCGGCGGCGACCGCATCGAAGGGTGGGATACGATCCCCGTGCCCTCCTGCTGGGAGATGCACGGCTACGGCTTCCCCAACTATACCAATGTCCGCTATCCCTTTCCGGTTGATCCGCCCCGTATCCGCCGCAACAACCCTGTGGGCAGTTACTTCCGCGAATTCGACCTTCCCACGGCGTGGCACGACCGGGATGTTACGCTGCATTTCGGTGGCGTCTATTCGGCTTACTACGTCTGGGTCAACGGCGAATACGTCGGTTATGCCGAGGATTCGGCGCTTCCTTCCGAGTTCGACGTGACCCCGTTCCTCCGCCCGGGGCGCAACAGCGTCGCCGTGCAGGTCTGTAAATGGGCCGACGGCAGTTACCTAGAAGATGCGGACCATTGGCGCATGGCGGGCATCTACCGCGAAGTTTTCCTGATGGCCGCGCCGCGGGTTTGCATCCGCGATTTCGGGGTGCGCACACGCCTTGTTAACGACTACACCGACGCGCGATTGCAAATCCGGCCGTCGCTGCGCAATGACGCTGGGCGCGATCTTACGGGCTGGACGCTCGGCGCAGAGCTCTTCGACGCCGCAGGTACGGCATGCCTCGATACGCCATGGAATCTTCCTGCCTCGGAGATCGTGACCGAGGTTTATCCCCAGCGCGACAATGTCTACTATCCGCTCATGGAGCGGTTGATCCACGCCCCGCACCGCTGGACGGCCGAAACACCTTATCTATATACGCTCGTGCTGACGCTCCGCGATGCGCAGGGCGCAGTCGTCGAGTCCCGGAGTGTCAGCATCGGCTTCCGCGAAGTGGAGGTCCGCGGCGAAGAACTCCTCATCAACGGCGTCCCGGTGAAACTCTACGGTGTGAATCGCCACGACCACAACGCCCGTACGGGCAAAACGGTCTCCCGGGCCGACATCGAGACCGACCTGCGCTTGATGAAGCAGTATAACTTTAACTCTGTGCGTACGAGCCACTATCCCAACGATCCTTACCTCTACGACCTTTGCGATGCCTACGGCCTGTATGTCATCGACGAGGCGAACGTCGAGTCGCACGGTGTGCGGGGACTGCTCGCAAACGATCCCGACTGGATCACGCCTTTTATGGAGCGCGTGACGCGCATGGTCGTGCGCGACCGGAACCATCCTTCGATCATCGGTTGGTCGATGGGTAACGAATCGGGCTGCGGTCCGGCTTTCGCCGCGGTTTCCGCCTGGACTAAGGATGCCGATCCGACCCGTTTTATCCACTACGAAGGGGCGCAGGGCGTGCCTGAACATCCGCTTTACCGCCCCATAAGTCGTTCGCAGGCCGCTGTGGCCACCAGCGAGGTCGTCGCTGCCGGAGCCGCTTCGGCGCAATTTGCCGAAATGGCCAACCCCGACGATCCGGGCTATGTCGACATCCTGAGTCGTATGTACCCGACGCTCGAAGAACTGGAATTCCTGGCCGAATGGCCCCATATCGCGCGACCCGTGCTGCTGTGTGAATACGCCCATTCGATGGGGAACTCCACGGGCGGGCTGAACGACTACTGGACGCTTATCCGCCGCCACAAACGCCTCCTGGGCGGACATATCTGGGACTGGATCGACCAGGGAATCGAACGGCGCGACTCCTCGGGGCGCATGTACTGGGCCTATGGCGGCGATTTCGAACCCGCAGGAGAGGCCCACGACGGCAATTTCTGCATCAACGGCCTGATCGCGCCCGACCGCACCGTGAAACCTGCGATGTACGAATGCAAGTATGTTTTCCAGCCGATTGCATTCGAACCGGTCGACCTGACGCAGGGCCGGATCCGCATCGTCAACCGGAATTTCTTCTCTCCGACCGATGTATACTATTATAAATGGGAACTTCGCGATGAAAGTGGTGTCCTTCAGCGCGGTACGCTGGCCGTGCCACCGACTGCCGCAGGCGCAGGCGTTGAAGTCACGGTGCCTTACAAGCCTTTCCGACCCGTTCCCGGCGCGGAATACTGGCTGCGTCTTTCAGCTCACGAAGTACAGGCGCATCCTTATGCCGGGGCAGGCTGGGAAGTCGCTTCCTATCAATTGAAAATGAACGGGTTAGAGTGTTCCCGATGCGATCTGCCACAGGGTAGGGTAGTGGTGCGTGAATATGCTGACAGTCTGGTATTTACCTCTGGTAAAGCCGAAATTGGAATCAGCCGTTCCGGCGGTTACCTGACTTCTTATTCCCTCGACCGCCACCGGGTGATCTGCGGTCCTCTGCGACCCGATTTCTGGCGTGCCGCGACCGACAATGACCGTCGCGGCTGGAAAACCGATGCTCTGTTGGAATTCTGGAAACATGCCGAAAAACGACTGGTGGTCTGCGAATTTAATGTTTCGAAGGAGCAGGGTAGGGTAGTTGTCACAGTTGAAAAAACAATTCCTGATACCTTATCCCTGACGCTGACCTATACGATTGGCGGAGGGGGAGTCGTCGAAGTCGGCTATGCCCTCCGGCATCTGAATTCGCAGTTGCCCGAGATGCTTCGCGTCGGTATGCAGTTGCCGTGCGATGCCGATTACGACCGGATGGTATTTTATGGCCGTGGCCCGCATGAAAATTATTCCGATCGTTGTCTGTCGGCTTTTGTTTCGGTGTACGACGGCCTTGTCGACAATTTTGCTTACGACTATGTCCGCCCGCAGGAGAACGGAAACCGAACCGGTGTCCGCTGGCTCAGCCTGCGGAACGCTGCCGGATGCGGTGTGCAGTTTATCGGCCGCCAGCCGCTCAGTGTAGCCGTTCGCCGCTATTCGCAGGATGCGCTTGAGAGCGCCGAGCACATCTCCGAGGTAGTGCCTTCACCCGATCGCCTGACGGTAAATATCGACCTCGTGCAGGCCGGGCTTGGCGGAACCGATTCCTGGAGCATCAAGGCTCGTCCGGAGATGCCATACCGACTGTGCGAAAAGGCATACAGTTACAGTTTCTTCATCGTCCCCGGCCGGGCTTCGGACAATATCCGCAACGGCCGAATGTATCGCTGATCCAACCATGCTTCCCGGTAATCGCCGGGAAGCATTTCTTTTACGCCTTGGGCTGTTCGTCCGACCGGATTGTCTCCGCAGCCAATCATTCCCTAACGCCGCTTTTTGCTGTTTCGACCGAAATGTCTATCTTTGGCCCCGATTAAAAGCCCCCTCCCGTATGCCGATAAACAATCCGAAAGAGGTTCTCGCCCTGGTGGAGAGGGCCGCCTCCGACAAGATTTCGCTTCCCGTTCGCAAAATATTGATTTTAGCGTTTTTAGCAGGCGCTTATATTTCCATGGGAGGCTTGTTTTCCATCGTGATAGGGTATGGCTTTCCGTCGATGGCTTCGGCTCCGGGATTGCAGCGCCTGCTCTCCGGTCTCGTCTTCCCGCTGGGACTTATGCTGGTAGTTTTCGCGGGAGCGGAACTCTTTACGGGCAATAATGCCGTGCTGGTTCCCGGTGCGCTGGGACGACGTTACGGATGGCGTAAAGTACTGGAAAATTGGATGCTGGTGTATATTGGCAATTTTGTCGGATCGCTGTTCTTCGCCTGTTTCCTCGTGAAACTTCCCGGGATGCTCTCTGCCGAAGCGTGGCGTTCGGCGGCCGTCGGTGTTGCCGAGGCAAAGGTCTCGATGCCGTGGCTGACCGTGTTCCTGCGTGGCATCGGCGCCAACTGGCTGGTGTGCCTGGCCGTGTGGCTGGGGTTGAGTGCCAACGATGTCGCGGGCCGGCTGTTGGGATTATTCTTTCCGATAATGTGTTTTGTGGCAATCGGTTATGAACACAGCGTGGCCAATATGTTTTTCATTCCGCTGGGTATGATGCACGGTGCATCGGTCACCGTGTCCGATTTCCTGTTCGCCAACCTTGTTCCTGCAACCTTGGGTAATATCGTCGGCGGAGCAATCTTTGTCGGTGGCATCTATTGGTATGTCAATAAATAGGAAGTTAATTATCTTATAATTAATATATAGCGGCTATAATTTAACATAATAGCAATATTAATTCAAACTTGGACTTTGCACATTGTGTGCCGAAAGATCCGCAATCGAGAAAGCATCCCGATTTAAGGGATGCTTTCTCGATTGCGGCTGGTCGAACGATTTGCCGGACGATTCGGTTTCTTCGTCCGAATCGGCAGCCTTCGATGGCGGATGACGAGGCCGGGGACTTTCTGCTGCCGTCTCGGTTTGATTCTGAATTGAATTCTTTTTGGATTTGTGCTTCCGAGGGAGAATTTTATCTTCCCGTGCGTGCAATATTCGTAAAAATATTCCGGGGCGATGGATTTTAACGCTTTGTCGGCGTGAAGCTCTCGAAGGTAAGGTCGTCGTACAATATTACGATCCGCCGGACAGCGGCGTCTGTCCGTGTACCGGAAAACGGAGCGGCTATCTGGGGAGCGGAATTTTCGGGTGCTGCTGGAGTCGGCTCCTGATGCGGCGGGTTGGATGGCGTGTTCCGGACCGGACCGAACAACCCGTCGGAGATCGACGATTCGGACGCAGTAGCCGATGCGGATTGTTCGGACTTGCTGTCGCGATACATTTTGTCCGAGTCGAGCAACAGCCAGTCGGGATTGATCTGCGGGAACCTCCGGAGAATCTTCTGCAACAAATCGAAGCCCGGTTTGTTCCGTCCGGCGAGAATATGGGAAATTCCCGCCGGATTGATTTCGAGCAGTTCCGCAAGCTGGCTCGGCTTCAATCCTTCGCTTTTCATCAAATCGAGCAATTTTTCCCTCATCAGCGTAATTTTTTACAAATATAA
>ERZ1673694.428-NODE-428-length-24111-cov-5.205437_pt1 | contig 24111 bp, 17 predicted proteins | sample MGYA00580224_ERZ1673694 | MGnify/ENA primary metagenome ERZ1673694 (study PRJEB41218, sample SAMN15661778) | gut metagenome | host: Homo sapiens | place: Canada: London | collected 2015-08-20/2019-03-30 | study: EMG produced TPA metagenomics assembly of...
TCCGGTTGCAGGCGCCTGCCGCCGCGAGCAGCAGGGCGCATATCGTTATTTTCAGACCGTTCATAGATGAAGACAAAGATAGTGCAAGGCGAGCGCAAATGCAAACTTGTTTGCAATTTGCCGAGCCGCCGCCTGTTTAAGGCACTGCCAAAGATAGTGCAAGCCGGGCGCAATCCCAAATTTTTTTGCGGATTGCTTGCCGTCGTGCGGCGCGGGCCGCAGGGTTTTCTGTACTTTTTGCGGCCAAAAAGTACAGAAGACCCCGCAGCACTCGCCGCGGTTCGTTTTTTTGCGGCTGAAAAACACATGAGACTCCCGCAGCAAGAGGCGGTATCCGGAAATCCGTTTCCGCAAATCAGTCGCTATTTTCCGCTCTGGAACCAGATTTGCGGATTTTGGTTTGGTGGTCCCGGGAAAAATCGTTACCTTTGAAAGTTATCTGTTCAAACCGATAGAAAGATGCTCAAATGCCTGCTCGCACCTGCGGCCTTCCTCTATAAAGCGGGGGTGACGTTTCGTCACCGCCTCTTCGACTGGGGCATCCTCAAGAGCGAGAAGTTCGACATTCCGATCATCTGCATCGGCAACATCACCGTCGGCGGCACGGGCAAGACCCCGATGGCCGAAATGGTAATTGCCTACATGTCCCAGATGCACGACGTGGCGCTGCTCTCGCGCGGTTACGGACGCCGTACGAAAGGGTATCTGGAGGTTCGTGCCGACTCGCATTACCGCGACGTGGGCGACGAGCCGCTGCAAATCAAGCTCAAGTTTCCCGATACGGTGGTCGCCGTCTGCGAGAAGCGTTCCGAAGGCATCCGTCGCATCCGCGCTGAGCATCCCGAGGTCGACCTGATCATTATGGACGACGGTTTCCAGCACCGCTACGTGGAGCCGAAAATCAATGTCGTGATGATCGACGCCACGCGGCCCGTCCAGCACGACCGGATGCTGCCCGTGGGAACGCTGCGCGACCTTCCGGAGGAGTTGCACCGCGCCCACTATTTCGTGGTCACGAAATGCCCCGAGCGGATGGCCCCGATCGACCGCCGCATCCTGCGCAAAGTGCTGATCCAGGTGGCCTACCAGCGGGTCTATTTCACGCGTTTCGAGAGTTTCATGCCCCAGCCGCTCTACGCCGAGGAGGCGTCCGGCGAGCCGCTGGCGCAGGGGCGGCCGGTGATCGCCCTCTCGGGCATCGGCAACCCGAAGCCTTTCCTGCAGACGCTCCGCGAACGTTATGAGGTCGTGGCCGAGATGACGCTCGACGACCACCATGTCTACAAGGTCCGCGACATGAACGCCCTCGTGGCGCTTCTGGAGAAGCATCCGGGCGCGGTAATTGTTACCACGGAGAAGGATGCCGTCAAGATGACCAACCGGGCGAAAATCCCCGCCCGGGTCCGCAGCAACCTGTACTATTTACCGATAAATATTTCATTCATAGAGGATTCGGCAACGGATTTTCTGCAAAAATTAGAAGAAGATGTTAGAGGAAATTAAGAAAACCGCCGCTTTCGTCAAGAGCCGGACCGAGGATTTCTTGCCCGAAGTGGGGATCATACTCGGCACCGGGCTGGGCGATTTCGCCGATAAGATCGACGCACGGTTCATCATCGAATACAAGGACGTTCCCGGATTCCCCGTTTCGACGGTCGAAGGCCACAAGGGCCGCATGATTTTCGGTCTGATCGAAGGCCGCCGGGTCGTCGCCATGCAGGGCCGTTTCCACTACTACGAGGGTTACACGATGCAGCAGGTGACCTTCCCGGTGCGCGTGATGCAGCAGCTCGGCATCAAATACCTCTTCGTGTCGAACGCTTCGGGCGGCATCAACACCTCGTTCCGCGTAGGCGACCTGATGGTCATTACCGACCACATCAACCTGATGCCCAATCCGCTGATCGGTCCCAACATGGCCCAGCTCGGGCCGCGCTTCCCCGACATGCACAACTGCTACGACAAGTCCCTGATCGCCGCGGCCACGAAGATCGCCGAAGAGGAGTCGATCAAGCTCCAGTACGGCGTCTATGTCGGCGGCACGGGACCCACGTTCGAGACGCAGGCCGAATACCGCTATTTCAAGGCCATCGGCGGCGATGCTGCGGGCATGTCGACCGTCCCCGAGGTGATCGTGGCGCGCCACATGTCGATTCCCGTCTTCGGCGTGTCGGTCATCACCAACTACGGTCTTTCGGACGAGGTGGGCGATCACGAGGACGTGCAGCGGCAGGGCAAAAAGGCCGGCGTGCGCATGGAGGTTCTTTTCCGTCGAATGATTAAAAACCTGTAAGCAAATGGTAAACAAAGTTATATTGATCGGCAACGTGGGCATCGACCCCGAGGTGCGTACGACCGAAGGCGGCGTGAAGGTCGCCCGTGTCCGTCTGGCGACGACGGAGCGTCTGTTCGACCGGGCGTCGAACGAGACGAAGGAACACACCGAATGGCATACGATCACCTTGTGGCGCGGTCTTGCCGACGTGGTGGACCGTTTTGTCCGCAAAGGTTCGCAAATCTATATCGAGGGGCGCCTGCGCACCCGCGAATGGATGGACAAGGACAACAACAAACGCTATACGACCGAAATTCTGGCCGACACGATGAACCTGCTGGGCCGCCGCTCGGACAATCCCGCTTCGGACGGTGCTCCGGCTCCCGCCTACGGCGCACAGCCGCAGGGCGCTTCCTACGGGCAGCAGGGCGGTTACCAGCAGCAGACACCCCGTCCGGCAGCGGCTCCGCAGCCCCAGCCGGCAGCTCCTTCGGTTCCGGCCGACGATCCGGACGATCTTCCTTTTTGATTTGTAAGCGGCTTTTCCGTATATCCCTCGAACGGGACGAATGGAATGTACCTGTGTACGATCCATCCGTCCCGTTTTCACGATGCCCGAAATTCGCTCGCCTAAAATCAAAAATCGCAGGGATATTCCGAAAAATCCGTTCTCGGACAGCCTGTGATCGTATGGCCCGGAACATTATCTGTTCAGCCACTGCCGAAAATCGGGCACGCGGTCGGTGCTGACGAACGCCTCCTCCCCTTCGGCGAGGGGCGGGTGGAGCACCACCTTGATCCGGCTGCCCGAGTAGCGTATCATCTCCCGGATGGCGTCGAAGGCGACGATGAAGCGGCGGTTGATCCGGAAAAAGAGGTTCGGCGGCAGTTTTTCGCCCACCTCGGTCAGCGTGCGGTCGACGATGTAGTCTTTCCCGTCGTGGGTCACCAGGTGGAGGTACTTGCCGTCGGCCATGAAATAGGCGATCTCGGCCGTAGTGACCGATTTCATCCGGGCGCCCATGTGTACCAGGAAGCGTTCCTGGTAAACGGGAGGCGTCTGCGTCGGGGCGCCGTGCTCCGCAGACGCGCTTCCCCCCCCCGATAAAAGCCCCAGCTTATCGATCGCCCGCTGCAAATCCTCGCGTCCGAAGGGTTTCAGCAGGTAGTCGATGCCCTTGTTTTCGAAGGCTTTCAGGGCATAGGAGTCGTAGGCCGTGATGAAGATGACCGGCACGGTGATCTCCGTGCGTTCGAAGATGTCGAACCCGCTGCCGTCTCCGAGGTGGATGTCCATGAAAATCAGGTCGTGACCGACGCCGGCGATGACCGCGGCAGCCTCCGCGACCGACGATGCCGTGGCGACGACCTCGATCTGCGGCGCGATCTCCGCGAGCGTCGTGCGCAGTTCCGCGACCGACAGCGGCTCGTCCTCTATGATAATGGCTCTCATGACGTGTAAAATTACAAAAAAAACAGTCCGGTGCAAAAACCGGACTGTTTTTCATCGGGACTCCGAAGGTTTCCGGATCGTTCCCGCGGTTCAGTTGTTCAGCTCGGGGTTGCTGTCGATGGCCGACTGCGGGAAAGGCAGCGTGTAACGCGCGTCGTTCGCATTGAGCGTGTAGGTCCGGTCCTTGTAGGTCTTGGTGATGGCCGGCCGGGTCGTTCGGCGGAGGTCCATCCAACGGTGTCCCTCTCCGAGCAGTTCGCGGGCGCGCTCGTCGGCGACCTCTGCGCGCAGCTGCTCCGCATCCATCGCTCCGACCTTCGTGCGCTGGGCCTCCATCGCCTCGGGTTTCAGCCGCTTGGCCTTCAGGTCGAGCAGGTATCCCTTGGCCTTTTCCAGTTCCGCGGGCAGGTACGAGCCGGCCTCGGCGGCGATGAGGTACATCTCGGCGATGCGGATCGACACGCGGTCCGACGACGAACGGTTCACGCAGTATCCCAGCAGCGTCGGCGTCCAGTTTTCGTCGTAGGTATTCACCGGGTTGAGGTAGTTGCGGCGGTTGTCCGTCGCTTCGTCCAGCAGCCCGAGGATCTTGTCCGACAGGATGCTGGCGCCCCGCAGGTCGCCGTTTCCGCCGCCGAACGGGCGTTCCCAGGCCAATATGGCCTCGGGAGAGGTCGCCTTCCAGGGCAGGTCGGCGCTTTCGGGAGAGGCGTTGAAATCCACCAGTTCGTATTTGGGCAGCAGGCTTGTCGCTGCATCGTAAGCCGCTTGCCAGTTGCGCATGTAGAGCATGACGCGTGCCTTGAAGGCGGCGAGGGCATCGAGCGAGAACCGGTAGTTGAGCGTCGGACTCTCCTGTTTCTCCAGGGTCATCGCCTCTTCGGCCGCTTCGATGTCTTCGACGATCTGTTTGTAGACGGCCGCGACGTTCGTCGGTCGGTATTTCTGTTCGATGTCGATGTAGGTGGACAGGGGTACGCCCCGGTCGGTCGGAGCGGTCTGCGGATCGTAGGGCTTTCCGTAGAGGTTCACCAGATCGAAGTGGGCGTAAGCGCGCATGGCGTATGCCTCGCCGAGAATCTGACTTTTCGATTCTCCCGACGCGTCGTCGTCCGCGTCCGCCACGCCGTCGATCACGGCATTGGCCTGGAAGGCGGCGCGGTAATAGTATTGGTAGGGATACTCCCACATCTGCGTTTCGTATTGCCAGGTGTAGTTGTAGGAGAGGGCTATGGCGTCGCTGCTGTCGAAGAAGTTGCCTTCGTGGAACGTGCCGACTTCATCGGACAGCAGTCCGGTGTAGGCCTTCGAACTGGTGTAGGGAAACCGGCTGTAACCTTCGGTGAGCAGCGCCCGGTATTCCGAGGTCTTGTGGGGAATCACCTTTCCGACAGGCTCGATTTCCAGGTAGTTGCACGAGGCGAGACCCAGTGCGGCAAGCAGGATATATGCGTTTTTTCTCATTTTTTCAACGTATTAGAAGGTAATGTTCAGTCCGACCGAGTAGGTGCGTGCCATCGGCTGCGCATAGATGTTGCCGTAGGTCTCGGGATCGAAATAGCCGTCGTAGTTCGTGGCGATCACCAGCGGGTTGCGGGCTTCGAAGTGCACGCGCAATCCGGCCATGTGGAGTTTGCGCGTGATTCGCTGCGGGAAGGAGTATCCCAGCCGGATGCTGTTCACGCGGAAGTAGTTGACCTTCTGGTTCCAGATGTCGAGGCTGTTGAACAGGTTGACGTTTGTCGGGAAATTATCCATGATCCAGTAATAGACCCTGTACGGGTCGGGGTTCTCGTCCCAGTCGCCCCAGGCCGAACCGTCGGCCTGCAGGTTGCCCGTGAGTGAAGGGTAGGTTCCCGAGGTGTTGGACGGCGACCACACCTTGTTCATTTCGGTGGTGTAGTTTTGTCCGGGGTTGGTCTGCGCGGGGTTGTAGAAGGGCGAGCGCGTCATGAGCTGTCCCAAAACGAAGTTGCACGAGATCGCCAGGTCGAAATTCTTGTAGTAGAACCGGTTGTTGAAACCTCCCGTCACATCCGGGTTGCGGGAGCCGGCGTAGGTCAGGTAGCTGCGCACGTCCTTCTGCGATACATTCATCGCCGGTCCGTATTCGAAGTATTCCGGAATTCCCAGTCCCCAGGGGTCGCTGGCTTCCACGCGGAAGCCGACGAACTCCTGGAGCGAGATCTTCTCCCCGTCGCGCCAGAACATCGGAATGCCGTTTTCGTCCAGCCCAGCGGTTTTGATGGCGAACACGGCGCCCGACGAATAGCCTTGCAGCGAGGGACTCCAGCTGTTGTCGTCGATACGCACCTTTTCGACCTTGTCGGTGTTGTGGGCGATGTTGATCGAGGTCTCCCAGCGGAAGTCGCGCGTGCGGATGTTCACCGTGTTGAGCGTGAATTCGATACCTTTGCTTGAGATTTCGCCGTAGTTGCTCGATGTCGAGATGAATCCCGTTTCCGAGGGAATCGTGCGCGTGGTGATCAGGTCCTTGCTCCGGCGTCCGTAGAGTTCGAACGTGAAGCTGAGACGGTGTTCGAACGCAGCGAAATCGAGAGCCGTGTTCCACGAATAGGTCGTCTCCCAGCGCAGGTTCTGGTTGGGCGGCGACGTTACGTCGATGCGGTCTTCGCTCGCCCCGCCGAGCGAGGTGCTGTTCCACGTGCCGAGGATGTAGGGCGAGGTGGTGCGGTCGATATTGCCCTGGGCGCCGTAGGATACCCGCAGGCGCAGGTTGTCGAGCCACCGGGCGTCGCGCAGGAAACGTTCGCGGTTGATGCTCCATGCGCCCGAGATGGACCACATCGGGTTGAATTTGTATTTGGGATCCACGCCGAAGAGGTTCGTGCCGTCGTAGCGCATCGAACCGAAAACGGTGTAGCGGTTGTCGTAGGTGTACGACCCGGTGAAGAAGTACGACAGGTAGCGGTTTTCGTAGAAGCTTTTCGTATACTGCCTGAAGCTCTCGTCGTCCAGCAGGTCGCTGTCCTCGGGAACGTTGATCGGTTTGCTCGTCATCGTTTTGTGGTCGTATCCGAAGCCTTTGGTATGTACGGTCGTGTTGGTTACGCCGCGCATTTCCAGACCGGCCATCAGGTCCAGTTCGTGCTTTCCGCCGAACGTGCCCGCATACTCGGCCTGCGCTTTCCAGTTGTACTGCGAGAGGTCGCCGTTCCAGTTCTGGATTACGCCGCCCTTCGGCAGGCGCACCACCTGATCCACCATCGATTTGAGCTGATATTTGCGGGTGAAGTAGGTGTTTTCCTGCGCCATTTTCTCGGTCGCGGAGTTATCGACCTGCAGGCCGAACTGCGTGTAGAGTTTCAGTCCCTTCACCGGACGGTAATCCAGGTCGAAGATCGTCTTGATCGAACGGGTCTTGAGCGTGTACTCCGTGCGGGCGCGCTCCTCCAGGAAGTTGAAATCGAGCACGTCGGCATTGCCCGTGTTGACCGTCATGTCGGGGTCGTACACGTAGCTGCCGTCGGGGTTGTAGGCGTTCAGGTAGGGGTTCACCGTGCGGGTGTAGCGCGACGGGTTGGTGAATACGTCCGTGTCGGAGAGGTAGGAGTCGTTCTTGTTCTGCCCCACGAACACCGAGGCGCCGAAGCGCAGGTTCTGCAGCAGGTCGTAGTCGGTCTTCATTGTGAGGTTCAGACGCTCGAATCCCGTTCCGACGGTCGTTCCCTGCTCGTTGTAGTAGCCGCCCGAGAAGTAGTAGCCGGTTTTGCCGCTGCCGCCCGAAATGCTGACGCTGTACTGCTGGTTGAGCGCAGTCCGGTAGATTTCGCGGCCCCAGTCGGTGCCGTTGCTGCGCAGGGCGTCGATCGCGCTCCGCGTCTCGGGGGAGAGCGATGCGGGGCCTCCGCCGCCGACGAGCGCCTGACGCTCCCCGGCCTTGTCCAGGATGCGGGCGACGCCGCCCATGCCCGGCAGGAAGTTGAGCCGGCCGTTCGCCGCCAGCCCCAGCTCCAGGTCGACCTTCTGCGAGGCGTTCATCAGGTTGAGGCGCGAGAGGTCGGGACGGTCGGTCACGAACAGCGAGGCCGAGACGTTGACGCGCATCGCCTGGTTGCGGACGCCTTTCTTGGTGGTGATGATGATCACGCCGTTCGCCGCGCGTGCACCGTAGATGGCCGTCGCGGCGGCGTCTTTCAGCACGGTGATGTCCTCGATGTCCGACGGGTTGAGTCCCGCGATCGACATGTTGTAGAGGTTGTCGACGCTCTCCTTCGACGACCAGTCCTTCGGGATGTCGTTGCCTTCGAGCGGCATGCCGTCGAGCACCCACAGCGGGTCGGTGTTGCCGTTCAGCGTCACGGTGCTTCGGATCTTGATCTTGCTGGCCGCGCCCGGTCCGCCCGTGGTGGGGGTCGACACGAGACCTGCGATCGACCCCGAGAGCATTTCGTCGACGCTCGCCACGCCGTCGCGCGAGATGTCCGACATCTTGACCGAAGAGATCGACGAGGTCAGCTTGCGCTTCTCGATGCGCTGGTATCCGGTCACCACCACGGCGTCCACCTTGTTGTCCGACGCCGAGAGGTAGATCGTGAAGTCGCTCTTGCCCGAAATATCGAGGGTCCGGGCTTCGTAGCCGAGGTAGCTGACCACGACTTTCCGGACGCTCGCGGGCAGTTTGAAGGCGAAGCGTCCCTGCTCGTAGGCGATTGTTCCCTGCGGGTTGTAGTCTTTGGCCTGGGTCTCTTCGGGTGCGATGAAGACGGTTGCTCCCACGAGCGGCGTTCCGTCGGCGCGGTCGAGCACCTGGCCCGTGATCTGTCGGGTCTGCTGCGCCATTGCCAGCAGGGGACAGACCAGAACGAATAGCGTAAGGAATTTTTTCATGTTACAAATATGGATGTGTTTGAGTTGTTTTTCTGTTGAATCGAAGTCGTTTTCCGGGTATTGATTCGAGATTGTAACCTCGTTGAATCTCCTTTCAGTTGCTGCAAAGCCGTCTTTCCGGGGTGGAAGACGGCTTTGCAGCGTTGGGGTTTATAACATTCGCAGGGCTTCTTTCAGCCTCAGTTCGAGATCGCGGTAATGGTTCCGGGTCGCCGGGTCGCCGCTTTGGAAGCGGCCCTGCACGACGGTCAGCAGCCTCCGCATTTCGGCCCGCTTGGCCGACGTGGTTTCGCTCACACGCTGCATCATGTCGTAGTTGCGTGCCGTGCGCAAGCCGATGTCCTCGGGTCTCGGCAGCGGTTCGAGGTTCAGCTCGGGGGCCTCCTGCATCAGCGAGCAGGCGCACCCGCGCCCGTCGTGCGCATGGTCGCTGAGCGTCGATCCCATCTTGGTGGTCTTCACCATCGTGATGTTCGACGAGACGATCAGCGCGTCGACGTAGTTTTTCTGGCTCATCCGCTCCCAGATCGAGAGCGAGCGGCCCCCGGGGCGGATGAAGACGGCGCGCGTGATGTCGTCCAGCATCTGCTCGGGCGTGTAGGTCTTCGCCCCGCGTCCCTGCCGCGCCTCGACCTCGTACATGCGCACCAGCCGCTGGTCGGCCAGCAGTTCGTAGTAGGTCTTGTACTGGAGTTCGCGCGCGAAGTTGTAGGGGGCGTACTCCATCTGTCCCACGGGCGACGAACGCTGCGCATAGGCCTTGTCCCACGCCTTGGCGCCGAACAGCCATTCGGGGGTGGTGAACACCTCGTCGATGAGGTATTTGACGCTTCGGCGCTGGTAGTCGGCCGGAACGGGTACGTAGCGGTCGATGTCGTGCCCCGCCACGACGTTGTTGAGGTGGAAACCGCCGACGTTGGTCTTCACGTGGTCGGCATAGGCCAGCCACTGGAAGACGATGGCCATCAGCAGCCGGCCGCCTTCGTATTGCAGTTTGCCGTCCTCCGAGGTCCAGTCCGTCACGTGGGGAATGATGCGCCGGAGGTTTTTCGTGCCGTATATGCCGGCCTGCACGGCGTCGTTGCTCAAGTCTTCCGACTGCGACCGGGGGTCGATGCCTTCGCGCGACTGCTCGCCGTACCAGTATTCGGGATCGTTCTCGTGCTCGCGCAGCCAGGCGTTGAGCGTCGGCAGCTCCTCGTGCGGGTCCTTCACGTCGAGCCAGCGGTAGCCCCAGTTGATGGCGTGTTTGTCGTAGGTCCCGATCTTGGGTGTCAGCTGCGTGATGCCGTCCTCGGGCTGTGCCACGTAGTTGAAGCGGGCGTAGTCCATGATCGAGCTGGCCGTGCCGTTCGTTGCGGTGTAGGTTTTCGAGCGGAGCGAATCCACCGGCACGGAGTAGGAAGCCCCGAAGTTGTGCTTCAGTCCGAGGCTGTGGCCCAGTTCGTGCGACGATACGAAGCGCACGGCGTTGCCCATCACCTCCGTCGGCAGCGTATTGCCGCGGGCCGCGGGGTCCACGGCGCCGGTCTGAAGACGGATCCAGGCGTGGAGAATGCTCATCACGTTGTGCCACCAGATGATGTCGGCCTCGATGATCTCGCCGCTGCGGGGGTCGATCACCGAGGGTCCCATGGCGTTGGCCATCTCCGAAGCGGCGTAGGTCACCACCGAGTAGCGCACGTCGTCGATGTCGAACTCCCGGTCGTCGGGTGTGACCTCCCGGGCCACGATGGCGTTTTTGAAGCCCGCGGCCTCGAAGGCCTCCTGCCACTCGACGATGCCTTTCTTGATGTAGGGAACCCATACGGGCGGGGTCGCCGGGTCGATCCAGAGCACGATGGGCTTCTGCGGTTCGACCAGTTCGCCGCGCTTGTAACGCTCCACGTCCTCGGGTTTCGGCTCCAGCCGCCAGCGGTTGATGAACGCGCGCTCCTCGGCTTTCTGCTGTTCGTCGTTGAAGTAGAGGTGCCCGATCTCGAAATAACCCACGCGGTCGTCGGAGAAACGCGGGCGCATCGGCTCCCTGTCGAGCAGCACCAGGTTCGAGGTGATGTCCACGGTCAGGGGCACCGTCGTGCCCTCCTCGGTGTGCGAGGTCGAGAGGAGCGATTTGACGATGATGTTTTCGGGGAACGACTTGACGGATTCGATCTTCGAAAGGTCTTTCTTGGGGGATCCGGGCAGCCCGATGGAGCCGAAAACGTTGTTGAAACTCTTTTCGCTGCCGTCGAAGACCTTGTTGACCTTGATGACCACCGACGCCGAATCCTTGCCGTAGGCTTCGATCGGGAATTGTTCGATCGCCGTTTCGCGGTAGTTGTCCTTCACGGAGCGGGTGATGCGGTCGCCTTCGGGCGAGGTGATGCGCGGGTCGTAGGTCATGACCCATACCTTTTTATAGAGGGTGTCCTTGCGGAAACGCACGATCTTCTCGCCGTATCCCATGCCCTTGTTGACACCCGCATCGTTCAGGGCGTAGGGGACGCCCGATATCTTGTTGACGATCAGTATTTCGCGGCCCATCAGCGAGTCGGGTATCTCGAACAGGAAGTCGGTTCCCTTGCGGTGCACGTCGAACATGCCCTTGTCGGTCACGGCGCCTTTCAGCAGTTCTTCGTACCCTTTCTTCTCCTTTTTGGTCGTGTCGGCCTTCACGGCCGCGGCTTCGGTTTTCTTCGACTTGCGGCCCGGCTTTCCCTTCGCTTCGGCCGTCGGGGCCGTCAGCAGCAGGAGTGCCGTCAGGGCAAGCATCGCTCCGGTCAATCGTCTTTTATTCATCGTTTATTAGTGCAGTTATCGCGCGAATCGGTAAAATCCGCACGATGCAATAATAAAATTTATATTTTTCAGAGAAAAACGATCGGGGGCGAATGCCCGGATCGGGGGAGTGAATGCCGCAATCAGGCGGATTGTTTTTCGGGCGGCAGCAGCGGCAGGCGGCATCGGAAGGTTCCGTTGGCGACCGAAATCGAGATGTTCTCTTCGGTGTAGAACCGGTATACCGAGCGGATTCGTTCCAGTCCCACGCCGAGCGACTCCTTGTCGCCGTCGCTGCGCGGCGTGTAGTTGTTCTCGATCAGGAGGCTTTCGCCCTCGGTGCGGATGCGGATGTGCAGCGGGTTGCCGTCCGTGATGCGGTTGTGCTTCACGGCGTTCTCGACCAGCGTCTGGAGGCTCATCGAGGGAATCCGCCAGTTGCGCAGCGCGGGGTCGATGGCCGTGGTGAGCTCGATGCGGTTGTCGAAGCGGATTTTCTGAAGCGTGTAGTACTGCCACGTGAAGTCGATCTCCTCGGAAAGCGTCGAGAGTATCTGTTTGCGGCGCTCCAGCACCCGGCGGTAGACGCGCGAGAGGGTGAGCGTGAACTCCCGGGCCTGGTCGGGGCTGCGGCGGATCAGCGCGTAGAGCGAATTGAGCGAGTTGAACAGGAAGTGGGGGTCGATCTGCTCCAGCACCTGTTGCAGGTGGAGCTGTGCCGACTCCCGTTCCGAATGGCGGCGCAGGTCGTATTCGCGGCGCCAGCGGCGCTGGGCCAGGACGAGCAGCACGGCGAAGAACAGCACCGAGATCACGGCGGCGAAAACCGTGTAGAAGTGGAAATCGTCGATCTCCTGCTCGATGACCAGCCGGGGGATGCCGATGCCCGCCACCCAGCGGCGTCCGCCCAGCTGAATGGGGTAGTAGATGCGCTCCTCGTCGATGCCGAGATAGTCCGAGATCGCATGAACGGTGACGCGCTGTCCGGTTGCCGCGACCTTCCGGAACGCCGCAAGCCCCGTCGAGTCGCTCGCCGGACGGCCCAGTTTGAGGCTGTCGGGATGGTAGACGATCACCCCTTCGGGATCGAACAGCGTGGCGTATCCGCTGCTGGCCGGGCTCTGCGTCATGCAGGTATAGATTTCGGGCAGCGGAAAGTCGACGCCGCAGACGTGCCTGCACCCCGCCCGGTCCGTCACCGGGCAGGCCATGCTCCAGACCTGAACCCGTCCCGAATTGGCCACATGGCTGCGGACCGAGTCGCCGTCCGTTGCGGCGATGAGCCGCTGCCGGAAATCCCCGGCTGCCTCCGTGGTGCGGGGCGCTGCTCCGCGCGGGTAGCTGCGGATCGTGCGGCTCCCGGCTTCCGCGAACCAGACGCACCCGGCTTTGGGGTCCATCCGCATCAGCGTCGCCGCGAGCGCGTGCAGTTCGCCGTCCGTCGGCGCGGGGTGCTCGCGCATGAATTGCACCGAGGCGTCCAGCACCCCCTCCGAGCGCTCGAATTCGACCTGCAACAGCCTGTAATGGTATTCGCTGATGTGCGTGACGATACGGCCGCTCATCTGCACGGCCACGCCGTTGATCGTGCGTCCGGCGATCAGGATGCCTGCCACGAGCAGGACCAGCAGAGCCGTTCCCGTTATCAGAAGCCGTCCTTTTGGGGTATGTCGCCGTCGTGCCATGCGGAACAAATGTAGTGATTTTTTCGCCCCTGCGAAGCAAAACCCCGCGGAAATCTTCCTGCGGGGCCTTGTCTAATCGTCTTTGCGTATTTTCAGCCGTTCCCAGAGCCATTCCGGAATCAGTTTCCAGAAGAAGACCATGAGGGCGTAGCGGCGGTCGATGACCACACGGCGGCGGGGATGCCGCAGTATGTGCATGATGCGTGCCGCGACTTTTTCCGTGCGCATCAGCATCGGGTAGCGGCCGTCGCCGGAGAGCAGCGGCGTTGCGACGAATCCCGGGCGGATGTCCGTAAAGCGGATGTCGTAACCTTCCATTCGGGCGAGTTGCGCCAGTGCGTCGATGTAGGTGTTCTGCATCCGTTTGGTCGCCGAGTAGGCCGGGGCCGACCCGAGCCCCTTCGTGCCGGCGATCGAGCTGATGACGGCGATCCGTCCGCCGCCGTGGCTGCGGAAATAGTCGAAAGCCGCCGTCACCATCCTTACGAAACCTTCGCCGTTGGTGCGCAGGGTCGCGATCTCGATGTCGGGACGCAGTTCGGTGTTGCGGCTGCCGATGCCCGACGAGTGGAGGTAGATGTCCATGCCGCCGAGCCGTTCGATCAGCCGTGCGAGGTGTTCCGGCGCGTCGTCGCGGGTGACGTCCAGCGCCTCGACTTCGACCTGTCCGGGAGCTTCGGCCCGCAGTGCATCGAGCGCCTCCCGGCGTCGTCCCGCCGCCCCGACGCGCCATCCGGAGCGGATGCAGAGCCGTGCCGTTTCGAGCCCGATGCCCGATGTGGCTCCTACGATGACGATACGTTTCATAGCGGTTCGGTTTTCAGGGTTTCACCCGGCCAATATACGAAAGGTATGCCGGAAAAGCAAATCTTCGCGCCAATGAAAAAGAGCTCCGGAGAGCTCTCTTTCGCATTATCGCTTTTTGTCGGGCTTCGGTATCTTCCGTTCCGGCGGGGCGATCAGCGCTGCGCGCTGTTCCGCGGTCAGCCGGGCCGGTGCGATGCGCAGGAGGTAGTGGGTGAGGCCGTTGTTGTCGCCCGAGGTGTAGGCCTGCACGAACTCCCATCCGCGGCACACCATGTAGTTGAGCGCCTCCACACCCGAACTGAAGAGCAGTCTGTTGCCTTCGGCATCCGTCAGGTAGTTGTACTTCGTGGCCCCGACCTGCTGTCCGAAGTCGAACAGCACGCCGTTTTCGCGGTGCGAGGGCAGGTGGTCGGCTATGATTTCGCAGTAGACGTAGGGCGGCAGCGCCGGCAGGGTGTCCGCGACGATGTTCTGCGCCGAACCGAATCCGGCATACGTCAGGGCTGCGAGCAGAAGAATGATCTTTCTCATCGTAATATTGTTATTTTTCGTCCAGCCGGCACTGCACGCACTCTATGCCGACGCGGCGCAGCAGGTCCAGCCCCTCCTCCGAACGGTAGTCATCGGCATAGACCACGCGCTTGATGCCCGCCTGAATGATCAGTTTCGAGCACTCGATGCAGGGTGCGGCTGTGATGTAGAGCGTTGATCCGTCGCAGTTGTTGGCCGACTTGGCGACCTTCGTGATGGCGTTGGCCTCGGCGTGGAGCACGTAGGATTTCGTGCGGCCCTCCTCGTCTTCGCAGATGTTTTCGAAGCCCGAGGGGGTTCCGTTGTAACCGTCGGAGATGATCATCTTGTCCTTGACGATCAGCGCTCCGACCTTGCGGCGCACGCAGTATGAATTTTCGGCCCAGATGCTCGCCATGCGCAGGTAGCGCAGGTCCAGCTGGCGCTGTTTCTCCTCCTGATAAGCCATATTTTATAGGTATGCGTTCAGATCCTCCCCTGGAAGGGCTCTCTTAGAGCCCTTTTCCGTGACAGTTCTTGTACTTCTTGCCCGATCCGCAGGGACACGGGTCGTTGCGTCCGGCCTTCTTCTCGGCGTGCAGGGGCATGGGTTTCTGCCGTTCCTGCTGCCCGGCCTGTGCCGCAGCCTGCATGCGCGAGGCCTGCAGCTTGTTGACGTCGACCTTGGCGCGCTCCTGCTGCTGGCGCTGCACCGCTTCGGCATTCTGGTCGCGCACGGGAATATAGGCCTTGTTCAGGATGGCCAGCACGTCGCGGTTGACCTTGATGATCATTTTCGAGAACAGCCCGAACGACTCGAACTTGTAGATCAGCAGCGGGTCTTTCTGTTCGTAGGTGGCGTTCTGCACGCTCTGGCGCAGGTCGTCCATCTCGCGCAGGTGTTCGCGCCAGGCGTCGTCGATGGTGGTGAACATCACCACTTTCGAGAATACCTTGTAAATCTCCGCGCCGTCCGTGCTCTGGCATTTCAGCAGGTTGACCGGCACGTTGTAGCCCAGGTGTCCGTCGGTCAGCGGGAAGTAAATATTCGAATCCAGCTGGTCCTTGCGGTCTTCGTAGATGCGCTCCATCACCGGACGCACCGTGTCGGCCACGGCCTTTGCGCGGCGTGCGTAGGCCTCCTTGAGGGCCTTGACGATCGCCTCGACCAGTTCGCCGGGCTTCGCGTCCTTGTACGTCGCCTCGTCGATCTCCGGTTCGACGGCCACCTCGCGGATCAGTTCCATGCGGAAATCCTCGAACTCGATGCCGCGGTTCTCCTCCACGAAATTGTCGGCGTAGTCGTACATGATGTTGTTCAAGTCGATCTCGATGCGCTCGCCGTAGAGTGCGTGGCGGCGGCGGGTGTAGATCACCTCGCGCTGCGAGTTCATCACGTCGTCGTACTCCAGCAGACGCTTGCGGATGCCGAAGTTGTTCTCCTCGACCTTCTTCTGGGCGCGCTCGATGGCCTTGGTCATCATGCCGGCCTGAATCACCTCGCCCTCCTTCAGACCCATGCGGTCCATCATCGAGGCGATGCGGCCCGAACCGAACAGACGCATCAGGTCGTCTTCGAGCGATACGAAGAACTGCGACGATCCGGGGTCTCCCTGGCGTCCGGCGCGTCCGCGCAGCTGGCGGTCGACGCGGCGGCTCTCGTGGCGCTCGGTACCGATGATCGCCAGACCTCCCGCGGCCTTCACCTCGGGCGTCAGTTTGATGTCGGTACCACGGCCGGCCATGTTGGTCGCGATGGTCACCTGCCCCGAACGCCCTGCCTCGGCCACGACCTGTGCTTCCAGTGCGTGCTGCTTGGCGTTCAGTACGTTGTGCTTGATGCCGCGCAATTTGAGCATGCGGCTCAACAGCTCCGAAATCTCGACCGACGTGGTGCCGACCAGCACCGGACGACCCGCTTCGACGAGCTTGACGATCTCCTCGATCACGGCGTTGTATTTCTCGCGCTTGGTTTTGTAGATCAGGTCCTGGCGGTCGTCACGGACCACCTTGCGGTTGGTCGGGATCACCACGACGTCCAGTTTGTAGATGCTCCAGAACTCCGAAGCCTCCGTTTCGGCCGTACCGGTCATGCCGCCCAGCTTGTGGTACATGCGGAAGTAGTTCTGCAGCGTGATGGTGGCGAAGGTCTGCGTCGCGGCCTCGACCTTCACGTGCTCCTTGGCTTCGATGGCCTGATGCAGTCCGTCCGAGTAGCGGCGTCCTTCGAGGATACGGCCCGTCTGCTCGTCGACGATCTTCACCTTGTTGTCCATCACGACGTATTCGATGTCCTTTTCGAACATGGCGAACGCCTTCAGCAGCTGGATCACCGTGTGCACGCGCTCCGACTTGATCGAGTAGTCGTTGATCACCTCGTCGCGTTTCTGCGCCTTCTCCTCGGGGGTCAGTCCGGCCTTCTCCAGCTCGGCGACTTCGGCGCCGATGTCGGGCATCACGAAAAAGCCGTCCTCGTTGAAGTATTTCGACAGCGCCTCGTGCCCCTTGTCCGTGAGTTCCACCGAGTTGAGTTTCTCGTCGATGACGAAGTAGAGGTCGTCGGTGATCTCGGGCATGCGGCGGTTGTTGTCCTGCATGTAGGTGTTCTCGGTCTTCTGCATCAGCGCCTTGACGCCCTGCTCCGAGAGGTATTTGATCAGCGGTTTGTACTTCGGCAGACCCTTGTGGGCACGGTAGAGCTTCACGCCGCCCTCGTCGTTCTTGCCCTCCGAGATCAGCTGGCGGGCCTCGGCCAGCAGGGCCGTCACGAGGTTCTTCTGCAGGTTGTAGAGGTTCTCGATGGCCGGGCGGTACTGTTCGAACATCTGGTCGTCGCCCTTGGGCACGGGACCCGAGATGATGAGCGGCGTCCGGGCGTCGTCGATCAGCACGGAGTCGACCTCGTCGACGATGGCGAAGTGGTGTTTGCGCTGCACGAGGTCCTTGGGCGACGAAGCCATGTTGTCGCGCAGGTAGTCGAAGCCGTATTCGTTGTTGGTACCGAACGTGATGTCGGCCATGTAGGCCTCGCGGCGGGCGTCGGAGTTGGGCTGCGTGTCGTCGATGCAGGCCACCGACAGGCCGTGAAACTGGTACATCGGCCCCATCCACTCGGAGTCGCGCTTGGCCAGGTAATTGTTCACCGTCACCATGTGCACACCCTTCTTGGCCAGCGCGTTGAGGAATACGGGGAGCGTTGCCACGAGGGTCTTTCCCTCGCCCGTCGCCATCTCGGCGATCTTGCCCTGGTGGAGCACCACGCCGCCGAACAGCTGCACGTCGTAGTGGATCATGTCCCATTTCATGTCGTTGCCGCCGGCCATCCAGTGATTCGCGTAAACGGCCTTGTCGCCCTCGATGGTGACGAAATCCTTCGTCGCCGCCAGGTTGCGGTCGAAGTCGTTTGCCGTCACCACGACCGTGTCGTTCTGGGCGAAACGGCGCGCCGTGTCCTTCATGATGGCGAATGCCTCGGGGAGGATCTTGTCGAGCACCTCCTCGATCTTCTCGTCGATGCGCTTGGTCGTTTCGTCGATCTCCTTCGAAATTTTCTCCTTCTCTTCGAGCTGCGTCTCGGGCTTTTCGAGGATGGCCTTCAGCTCGACGATGCGGGCCTCGTCCGCGGCGATGAAGTCGGCGATCTGCTTTTTGAGCGCTTCGCTGTGCGCTCGCAGTTCGTCGTTGGAGAGTTTTTCGATCGAGGGGTAGACGGCCTTGATCTTCTCCAGATAAGGCTCGATCTGCTTGCGGTCTTTGTCGGCTTTCGAGCCGAAGAGGGCTTTGATTATACTTGCAACTATATCCATAATGCGTTTGTTGTTTTCTCGGTTCGGATTCTAAATCTTACAAAGATACTTATTTTTTGCGATTTGTCAATCTTCGGGGAGGCTTTTTGCGCTCTTATCCTGCGGTCGGGAGTCAGTCGGTTTTTCGATGCGCGATTTCCAGGAGATGAACTCCTTGTGTTCGGGGAATTTCTTGAAGTCGGCCGAATTCGCATAGACAACGTTGAGTGATGTTTCGCTGATGTGCCTGTCGAAAATTCCGAAGTCGATTTCTTCGTCTTGAATCAATAGGATCGGCATTCCGATCATCAGTCCCATGCCGATCTCAATTTCGTTCCACGGTGTCGGCAGCCAACGGTCATTCCACGTTTCGCATTCGTCCGTCGCAGGCCGGAAAGTTGCTTTTTCGATGTGAAGTTGCTTCAGCCCGAAGACGATCATACCGTCGCATTGCTGGATAAGTGTCCGGATGTTGCCCAGTTGACCGAATTTGCGGTATTCGCTCCGCTCGTAAAAATGAACATCGTAACCTTCCTGTTGCAGGTAGTCGCGGACGGAGCGTATCATGAGCGATTCTTCGATGCGGAGTTTTCCCGGCATGCTGAAGAAAATGCGGTGTTTCCCGGCTGTGGCATTTACCGTAACCGGTTCGGACCGGGTATAATGGCCTTCTGCGTCGAGATGTTCAGCAATCTCCTGCGGGAGATTCATACAGCCCGCAAAACAGGCGTTTTCGAGTTTTACGTCGCGCAGAATGATATGATTGAGGTCGGCCATTGCGAAATTCGCTTCGGAAAGGTCGCTGTGTTTTATGCTTGCATGCTGCAGGTTGCTTTGGTAAAATACGGCTTTCCGGCCGTCTATTCGCTCGATCAGGGCATTCGACAAATCGGCTTTGAAAAGGTCCGCTTCGCGCATGTCGGTTGTAAGCTGCTCCTTGAATCCGATGTAGGCGTCTTGGAGGTTGGTTTTCTGGAGGTCGACTTTGGAGAGATCGTGCCCGTAGGCGAGTCCGTCGGCCAGCGTTTTCTGGAAAATCCCTGTTGGAACCACCCGCAGCAGGGACGAGAGTACGTAAATCGCCTCGTTGCGGTAAAACCCTTTTTCCGCAGTGAAGAACCTCCGGATGAGGATTGCCGCAGCGAGCTTGTGAGTTTCGCTGTTCGAGGAAAGCTGGCGGATCGCCGCGTCGAACTCTTCCTTCAGCATTCTGCGGCGGGAGGATTTGCTCTGAATGTCGAAAAACTTGAGAACGATCAGAATTCCGCTGATAAGCAGCGAAATGACAAGGAAGATTCCTTCGATATGTTCCAAGACGTAGTTGATGGCGTTCATGGCTGACGGTTATTTCAGGATGTTCGGGCATTGCACGATCCGCCGCCCGACGGGACATTCCGCGCAGCGGCGCGCGGCGCAGTATTCGGTGGCCAGTTGCAGCAGGGCCTGCGATTCGAAGGCGTTGTGCGGCCGCACGCCGGCGGACTGCCATGCGCGCATGTAGCGGTTGTCTTCGGCCGGCAGGCGTTCGAGGAGTGTCAGGGCGCTGTCGCGCAAACGCTCGCTGGCGGTGTAGCTTCCGTAGGCGAACTGAAGGACGGCGACGAGGTTGATTCCGATGATGTTGGCCTTGAACGCCCCGATGCGTTTGGGGCTTTCGTCGCTCTCGGCGCCGGGGACGTGGTGCGTGCGCCAGTAGGAGGGCGCTTCGATGCAGAAAAGCCGCCGGACATCCTCTTCCGTGCGGCATGCCATGGCGCGTTCCATGACGAACTCGTCCTGTGCGAAGAACTCCGCGGCCTGCGCCAGCCGCAGCACGGGGTGGTTGGCCGGACGAATCTCCGTGAGCGTCCACTCCGAGGCGTCCATCGCCTCGATCCCGTATTTGGCCGCGAGGTACTCGAAACTGCGCCGCAGATCGAGCGTGTAGGCGTCGCTACGGTAGAGTTCCAGAAGCCCCGAGGCGCCGAAAAGCATCGCTTCGACGGCATGCGGAGCCAGCCGTTCGCGCAGCACGGTTTTGTAGGGGACCTTCCGGGCCAGCCGCAGGAAGGCTTCCTGATTCTGACGGTCGCCCAGCGTGCGGAAATAGAGCAGGTAGAAAGTCTGGTTCCAGTTTCCGTCGGCTTCGCCGTGCAGGGCCTCGACCGTGCGCATTTTCCGTTGCAGGCGGTCGAAGATCAGCGCCGTGCCGATTTCGGTGCGTTGCAGTCCGTCGAGTGCAGCCAGATAGCCGCCGCAGGCGTAAGTCCCGGCTCCGGCCCGCAGCCGCTCGATCGTCCGTGCCTCCGCCTCCGTCATATCAGAACAGGTTGAGTTCCAGCAGGGCCTCTTCGGACATCATGCTCTTGTCCCACACGGGGTCGAACGTGAGGATGACGTTCACCGATTTCACGCCTTTGACCTTGCCGACCTGTATGTTCACGTCCTCGACGAGCATGTCGGCCATCGGGCAGTTGGGGGCCGTGAGCGTCATGCGGATCGTCGCCACGCCGTCGGGCGTGTAGTCGATTTCGTAGATCAGCCCCAGGTCGTAGATGTTGACCGGGATTTCCGGGTCGTATATGTTCTTGAGGGTCGCGACGATGTCCTTCTCGACTTGAAGTATCTCTTCAGGTGTCATACCCTAAATTTTAATTTTTGTTTTTCAATCTTTAATCGGCTTTGGCCTGAAACGCCAGCGCGTAGAGCCGCATCTGCTTGACCATCGCCGCCAGCCCGTTGGCCCGCGTGGGCGAGAGGTTGGCCGAAAGCCCGATGGCGTCGATGAAGTAGAGCTGCGTGTCGAGAATCTCCTGCGGCGTGCGCCCGTTCAGTACGCGGATCAATAACGCGATAATGCCCTTGGTTATTATGGCGTCGCTGTCGGCCGCGTAGTACACCCGGCCCTCCTCCAGTTTCGCATCCACCCACACCCGCGACTGGCAGCCCTCGATCAGGTACTGTTCGGTGCGGTGTTCCGGAGCGATCGGGGGGAGCGTCTCGCTCAGGCCGATCAGGTAGTCGTATTTGTCGAGCCAGTCGTCGAATACGGAGAACTCTTCGATGATCTCGTCTTGTATCTTGTCCATGGTATTTTAACTTTCAACTCTCAAGTTTCAATTCTCAACTATTTCTTCCAGCACCCCGCCCTCCGATGCCGCCGGTTCGCGGATGCCCGCCAGGCGCGCCAGCGTCGGGGCCACCGACGTCATGTCCACGCGGCGGTTGACCCGCTGCATGCCTGCGCCCTTGCCGTAGAAGACCAGCGGCACTTCGGTGTCGTAGCCGTACATCGACCCCGACATCGACCAGCAGCGCTCCTGCTCCTCGATCCAGCCGGGCATCAGGTTCAGGATCACGTCGCCCGAACGGCGGGGATAGAAACTGTTCTGCATCCGGCGCGCATAGCCGCTGCCGAAATAGCTCGTGCGCATGGCCGTGGCGGCCAGTGCGTGGGAGATGCCGCTGAACTGCATGGCGAAGATGGCCACCTCGTTCTGCACCTCGGCGAGATTCAATCCCCGTTCGTAGATCAGGTTGTGGTTGAGCCACAAGCACTTGTCGCTGTAATCCACCACCCAGTCGCCCACGCCGTAGCGGACGTTCAGGAATCCGTTGACGATCACTTCGAACTGCCGCGGGTTGAAGCGGTCGGCCTCCGCCGCCCCGGCGTCGAACGCAGGGCTGGTTCCGTGGTCGGAGGTGAGCACCACCGTCACGCTGCCGTCCTTGACCTGTGCGAATACGAAGGTCAGGAAGTCGGCCAGGTCGCGGTCCAGGCGGTAGTACATGTCCTCAACCTCGACCGATTCGGGTCCGTAGGCCTCGCTGATGCGGCGCGGCGAGTCGAGGCAGACGTTCAGCAGGTCGGGAATCTTGTCGTCCCCGAGGCGGTATTGCGCGATGGCCTGCTTGGCCAGTCCCAGTACGGCCGTGTTGCCCGCCGGGGTGTAGAGCATGCGTTCGAAATCGCTCCGCAGGCGGAGGCGTCCCGCGCCGTTCTGATCCTGCTCCTTCCTGCTCTTTCCGGTCAGCGCGATGTCGTAGTTGCGGGTGTTGAGGTAGCGGCCGCGTTCGTGGAGCGTACGCCATTCATTGGCGATGTACGAAAGGTTGTAGCGTTCGCGGTTGCTGCGGGCGATCCATTCGGGCACTTCGGCGGCATAGTAGGGCGAGGTCACCCAGTCGCAGCGCGCCGAGTCGAGCCAGAACACCTCCCCGCCGTGCCCGGCCATCACCACGGCCGAAACGGCCTCCGGGGCGATCGTGACGGCGCGGCTGCCCGGGGCGTGCTGCAACAGCGTCTCCGCGAGCGTCGGGGCGATCAGGTGGTAGGCGCCGGGGCCTTTGCGGCCTGCGGTCAGCTCGACGGTCCGGTTGGTGGTGTAGTCCACCCAGCGCGAGCCGATCACGCCGTGGGTCGAGGGCATGGCTCCTGTGGTGAGCGTGGCCAGCGAGACGGGCGTGGTGGTCTGCAAATAGTCGTAGCGGCTGTCGGCATAGACCGTGCCGCTCTCCGTGAGGCGGCGGAAGCCGCCTTCGCCGAAGTTTGCGGCGTAGCGGTCGAGGTCCTCGCCGCGCATCGAGCCGACGACGATCTGCACGATCAGCCGGGGCTGTGCCGCGACGCTCTGGAGCGCCGCGAGAGCGGCTATGGCGTATAGGAAGAATTTTTTTGTCATCTGTGTCGTGAGTTGGCCGCAAATTTACGAATTTATTTCGAGACATCGGCGGAAATGGGCCGTTTCCGATTGAAAATCCATCTCCGGAAGTGCGGCGATCCGTTCCAGACAGCGGCGGCAGAAGGCGCGGTGCGCTTCGCCCTGCGGGTTGCGGGGGCGGTGGGCCGCCGCCGCGACGATGGCTTCGGCCTCCGGAAGCAGGCGCAGGGCCTCGTCCGTCAGGACTGCCGGGGCGAATTTCTCCCAGACGTAGTCCACGGCCTGCGGCGCGGGGTGCACCAGGTCGTCGGCGTAGAAGCGGTAGTCGCGCAGGTCGTCGGTAAGTATTTCGTACGCAGGGAAATACGCCGTGCACTTAAACCTTTCGGTCAGCTGCTCGGCGGCCAGCCGCAGCGTCGCCTTGCTCACGGCGTTGCCCGCCAGGGAGTCGCCGATGTGCCGTACCGGGCTGACCGTCAGGATGATTTGCTTTCCGGCGAGCGGCCCTTCGATCAGTTCCGCGAACGTCTCCGCGATCTCCTCCACCGAAAGCCGCCTTCTGGCAAATTCCGCGGCGGGCCGGCGGTGGCAGTTGGCGACCGCCTCGCCCGCATGCTCGTAGACCCATGCCGTGCCGAAGGTGAGGACGACGCGGTCGGCCGTGCGGAGCGCGTCGGCCCCGGCCTGCCGTGCGGCGTTCATCCGCCCGAGGGCCTCCTCGGCCGTCGGGGCCGAGAAGTCGCCGTGGAACCCGAAATGATACCACACTTCGCCGTCGAAGCCCAGCTCCCCGCGCGTCACGGGCGCTGGGTCGGCGTAACTGCGGATCGCCGCGGCGATCGAGAGCGGGTTGAACAGAATGCCCGAGGGGTTTTCCGTGACGCGGAATTTGGCGCCGGCGAGTTTTCGGGCGATGTGCGCGGCGAAGCACGACCCGAGCGCGAGCACCCGGTTTTCGTAGCCGATCTGCACCCCGAGGGGCGCTGTTTCGATTTCGGTGCGGAATTTCATGGCGTACAAATGTACAAAATTTCTTACCTTTGTTCCATGATTCTGAAAGCGAACTGCAAAATAAATCTGGGTCTCGACATCCTGCGCCGCCGTGCGGACGGGTTTCACGATCTGGAAACCGTCATGTTTCCCGTCGCGGGTCTTTACGACGAGGTGGAGGTGGTGCGCACCGCTGCGCCCGGCGCGGCGTTCCGCACCGACGGGCTGGCCGTGGACTGCCCTCCCGAGGAGAATATCTGTCTGCGGGCCTTCCGGCTGATGCAGCGGCATTACGGCGTGGACGGGGTGGCGATCCGTCTCGACAAGCGCGTGCCGTTCGGTGCGGGGCTGGGCG
>ERZ1673694.432-NODE-432-length-24042-cov-5.448326_pt1 | contig 24042 bp, 13 predicted proteins | sample MGYA00580224_ERZ1673694 | MGnify/ENA primary metagenome ERZ1673694 (study PRJEB41218, sample SAMN15661778) | gut metagenome | host: Homo sapiens | place: Canada: London | collected 2015-08-20/2019-03-30 | study: EMG produced TPA metagenomics assembly of...
GACCGACCTTTCCGGATTCGACGGCCGCTGCGACGCCATTTACTTCACCACCGAAGAGGGCGACGTTCCCCCGTCCGGGGCCGCGGAACTCGCCGCGTTCCGCAAACAGATGCTCGGCATCCCCGCAACGCCGCAGGCCGCCGAATCGTTCGATTTCGTCGTCGTGGGCGGCGGTATCGCAGGCATGTGCGCCGCGGCAGCGGCAGCGCGGCTGGGATGCAGCGTGGCGCTGGTCAACGACCGCCCGGTGCTGGGCGGCAACAACAGTTCCGAAATCCGCGTGCACCTGGGCGGCGTGATCGAACTCGGTCCCAACGAGGGACTGGGCCGCATGATCCGCGAATTCGGCCACTCGCGCGAAGGCAACGCCCGTCCGGCCGAAAACTACGAGGACGCGAAGAAAAGCGCGTTCATCGCCGGGGAGGAGAACGTGAAACTGTTCTCCAGCTGCCGCGCCGTGGCCGTAAACAAGGAGGGCGGCCGGATCAAATCCGTAATCGTCCGCCACATCGAAACCGGGGAGGAGACGACGCTCGAAGCGCCGCTTTTCGCCGACTGCACGGGCGACGGAACCGTCGGGTTCCTCGCCGGGGCCGATTACCGCATGGGCCGCGAGAGCCGCGACGAATTCGGCGAAACGCTGGCTCCCGAGACTGCCGACCGGATGACGATGGGTTCGTCCGTCCAATGGTACTCGGTCGACACGGGCCGCAAAACCGCATTCCCGACGTTCAGCTACGGCGTGGAGTTCAACGCCGAAAACTGCGAGCGGGTGACGATGGGCGAATGGAAATGGGAGACGGGCATGAACCTCGACCAGATCCGCGATTTCGAACGCATCCGCGACTACGGCCTGCTGGTGATCTATTCGAACTGGAGCTTTCTCAAGAACGGCCTGAAAGACAATGCCAAATACCGCAACCGCAAGCTGGGCTGGGTGGCCTACGTGGCGGGAAAACGCGAATCGCGGCGGCTTCTGGGCGACTACGTCCTCAAACAGGACGATATCGACAAGAACGTCTTCCACGAAGACGCCTCGTTCACCGCGACGTGGGACATCGACCTGCATTTCCCCGATTCGCTCAACTCCGTGCGCTTCCCTGGCCGGGAGTTCAAGGCCGCGACCAGGCACATCCACATCTATCCCTATGCCGTGCCTTACCGGTGTCTCTACTCCCGCAACGTAGACAACCTGTTCATGGCCGGACGGAACATCAGCGTGACGCACGTGGCGCTGGGCACGGTGCGCGTGATGCGGACCACCGGCATGATGGGCGAGGTGGTCGGCATGGCGGCCTCGCTGTGCCGCAAATACGACGCTACGCCCCGCCTGATCTACCAGAAGCACCTCGGCGAACTCCGCGGGCTGATGCGCGAAGGCATCGGCAGAAAAGAGGGGCTTCCCGACAACCAGAAATTCAACCAGGGAGCTTCGCTGAAAGCCCCGCGCGCACTGCGCAACGACTGAAACCGCGAATATGAAAAAACTACTGACACTGCTGCTTGCGCTGCCCCTGCTGTGGGGGCATGCCGCGGCGCAGGAGAATGCGAAATATACGATCCTCCTCACCGGAGCCTCCTTCGCCTCGCCGCAGAACGGCTGGTTCGAAATCGGCTGCCGGCAGCTGGAGGCCCGGGCGCTCAACCGGGCCGTCGGCGGCGAGTCGATCGCCGACACCGCCAACCGGATGGCCGAAGGCCGGCTCTGGAGTCCCGGGGAACTGGACGCGCTGGACGCATTGGTCATCATGCAGGTCCACAACCGCGACGTTTCCGCCACGGGCGGCCTGAAAGAGAAATACACCGATTACACGACGCCGTTCGACCGGAGCAACTACGCCGCGGCGTTCGACTACGTCATCAAACGCTATTTCAGCGAATGCTACGCGCTGAAGGACGACCCGAAGTCGAAGTACTACGGCACGAAATCGGGCAAGCCGGCCGTCATCGTCCTCTGCACCGACTGGCACGACGCGCGGACGACCTATAACGCCGCCATACGGCGCCTCGCCGCACGGTGGGGCCTGCCGCTCGTGGAGTTCGACACGAACATCGGCTTCTCGAAAGACGCCCCGAACCCGGCCACCGGAACCCAGCAGAGTCTGCTCCACGCCCAGGACACGCAGACCATCGAAGGGGTGACCTACGGATGGCATCCCCAGCGGGGCGAAGACAAATACATCCAGCAGCGGATGGCTGCGATCTTCAGCGACACGATGCGCAGAATCCTGCCGGCAAAATAGAATCCCGACCATGAAACACACACTCCCGATCCTGTTCACGATGCTGCTCTGCGGCACGTCCGCCTTCCCGCAGGAGGGCTGTTACAGCCATTTGCAGAACGACACCCTGACGATCGGCAACTCCCGGATCGAACGCCGGTTCGTCTGGAACGGCGGCAACCTGATGACGCAGAGCCTGACCGACTTCTCGTCGGGACAGGTGTGGACCTCCCGCTCCCTGGCGCCCGACTTCAAGGTCACGGGCGACGCCCGAAGCACCGGCGGACGCTGCTCGACGAAGCGGATCGCCGAAACCGACATCCATCCGGCACGGCTGGAAATCACCGTGGAATTTTCACTGGGAACGCTCGACGTGCGGCGGATCTACCGCATCTGCGCCGACACCCCGGCGATCGCCTGCGACACCTACCTCAAAGGCAGCGTCGCACAGCTTCCCGGCGGCCGGGCGGTCAACGCAGCCGACCGGAAGAACATCGAATCGACCGCCGACATGCAGTCGCAGCCGGTCGCCGCGACCCTCGACCGGTTCAACCCCGGCGGGTTCCACTGGCACACGCGGATCGTGGAGTTCCAGGACGTCACGGACTGGAACAACAACCTGGTCTTCGAAACCGACGTCATTCCCTACCGGAAAAACAGTTACCGGGGCAACCTGCTCTTCGCCCGCAACGCCGAGAACGACCGCGGGTTCTTCTTCCTGAAGGAGGCCCCCGCTTCGGGCGTGCAGCCGGCCTACGGCGGCGGGGACTTCACGGCGGAGTTCGGCGATTTCACGGTGACGGGCCTGGGCGTGACGGAGAAGGACCTCCGCGAAGAGGAATGGGTGAAGGCCTACGGCTGCGTCCTCGGAGTCTGGTCGGGCGGGGAACTCGAACAGTTGACGGCCCTGCGAAGCTACCAGAAAAACATCCGGAAACTGCTTCCCGGACGCGACGAGATGGTGATGATGAACACGTGGGGCGACCGCAGCCAGGACACGAAAGTGAACGAACGGTTCTGCCTGGCCGAAGTCCGGAAGGCCGCGCACCTGGGCATCACGCATTTCCAGATCGACGACGGCTGGCAGGTGGGCAAAAGCCCCAACTCCGCCGTGGCGAAGGGATCGTTCAAAAACATCTGGGACAACCCCGACTACTGGAAACCCGATCCGGAAAAATACCCCCGGGGGCTGCACCCCGTCGTGGAACTGGGCCGGGAACTGGGCGTGGAGATCTGCCTCTGGTTCAACCCGAGCGTGCAGGACGGCTACGCCGACTGGGAGAAGGATGCGCAGGCCCTCGTCGACCTCTACGACGAATACGGCATCCGCACGTTCAAGATCGACGGACTGGCCATCCCCGACAAACGCTCCGAAAGCAACCTGCGGAAACTGTTCGACCGCGTGCTGGAGCGGACGGGCGGTCGAGTGGTCTTCAACCTCGACGCCACGGCCGGCCGCCGCGGGGGCTACCACATGTTCAACGAGTACGGCAACATCTTCCTCGAAAACCGTTACACCGACTGGCAGAACTACTACCCCTACTGGACGCTGCGCAACCTGTGGATGCTCTCCAAATACGTCCCCGCGGAGAAACTCCAGATCGAGTTTCTCAACAAGTGGCGCAACACGGAAAAATACGCCGGCGACCCGTTCGCCCCGGCCAATTACAGTTTCGAATACCTCTTCGCGACGACCATGGCCGGACAGCCGCTGGCGTGGATGGAGGCGAGCGGACTGCCCGAAGAGGCACTGGGCATCGGCGCGCTGATCGAACGCTACAAAGAGGTGCAGCACGATTTCCACCGCGGGGTGATCCTCCCCGTGGGCGACGAGCCGTCGGGCCGTTCGTGGACGGGCTTCCAGTCGGTCGGCGGCGAGCAGGGCTACCTGATCTTCTTCCGCGAGCAGAACCCCGACCGGAAGGCCCGGGTCGAAACGTGGCTGCCCGACAACACGAAAGTGCGGCTGACCCCGGTGCTGGGCAGCGGGAAGGCCTCCGTAACGACGACCGGACGCCGCGGGACGCTGGAGGTGGAACTTCCCTCGCCCGACGACTTCGCGATGTACCGCTATGAACTGATCCGCAAACCGGGAAACTGACCCGATGCACATACGGAATACCGAACTACGAAACTCAATGACAATGAAAACGCTGACAAAATTCATCATGCCGCTCGCGCTGTCGCTCCTCGCGGCCGCCGACGCCGGGGCGCAGGAGCTGATCGCCAACGTTTACGGGCGCCAAACACAGTCGCTCAACGGAAAGTGGGACGCCATCGTCGACCTCTACGACCAGGGGCGCAAAAATAAGATCTACCTCGACCGCAAGCCGGAGGGGAAAACCGACTTCTACGAATATTCGTTCGACAACGGCCTGCGGCTCGACGTTCCCTCGGACTGGAACTGCCAGACACCCGAGCTGAAATACTACGAAGGCACGGTGTGGTATGCCCGGCGTTTCGACGCTCCGCAGCAGGCCGGACAGCGGCAGTTCCTCCATTTCGGGGCCGTCAGCTACCGCTGCCGGGTGTACCTCAACGGCGAGGAGATCGGCGCCCATGAAGGCGGTTTCACCCCCTTCCAGATCGAGGTGACCGGCCGGCTGAAACCGGAGGGCAATTTCCTGGCCGTGGAGGCCAACAACACCCGCACGTCCGACGCCATTCCGGCGATGGCCTTCGACTGGTGGAACTACGGGGGCATCACGCGCGACGTCATGCTGATCAGCGTCCCGGACACCTTCATCGAGGACTATTTCATCCGCCTCGACAAGGATTCCGCCGACCGGATCACGGCCGACGTGAAGCTGTCCGGCGCGGCAGCGGGCACTTCCGTCGGGATCGAAATCCCGGAACTGAACGTCCGCGAAACCGCCGTCACGGACGACAAGGGCACGGCCTCGGTATCGTTCCGGGTGAAGAAACTCGAACGCTGGTCCCCTGCAAATCCGAAACGCTACCGGGTGATCGTCTCCTCGGACCGCGACCGGGTGGAGGAGCGGATCGGCTTCCGCAACATCCGGGTCGAGGGCGAGGACATCTGCCTCAACGGCACGCCGCTGTTCCTCAAGTCCGTCAGTTTCCACGAGGAGATCCCGCAGCGCATGGGCCGGGCCTTCTCCGAGTCGGACGCCGTGATGCTGCTTTCGGAAGCCCGTGCCCTCGGCTGCAACATGATCCGCCTGGCCCACTACCCCCAGAACGAATACATCGTTCGGCTGGCCGAGCAGATGGGCTTCCTGCTCTGGGAGGAGATTCCCATCTGGCAGGGCATCGACTTCGCCAACGGCCAAACCCGGGAGAAAGCCGGGCGCATGATCCGCGAAATGGTCACGCGCGACAAGAACCGCTGCGCCCTGGCGTGCTGGGGCGTGGCCAACGAGACGCAGCCCTCCGAGGCGCGCAACGCCTTCCTGCGCCACCTGATCGGGTGCTGCCGGGAGATCGACGACACGCGCCTGATCGTTGCGGCGTTCGATCTGGTGCGCTTCGACCGCCAGCGGCAGCTCTTCGTCATGAACGACCCGTTCATCGAGGAGCTGGACGTCGTGGCCGTCAACAAATACATGGGCTGGTATCACCCGTGGCCCCTCACGCCCGACAAGGCGGTGTGGGACGTGGCGCGCGGCAAGCCGCTGATCATCTCCGAATTCGGCGGCGAAGCGCTCTACGGCCAGCACGGCCCGGCCGACGTGGCCAGTTCGTGGAGCGAGGAGTACCAGGAGGCCCTCTACCGGGACAACCTCCGCATGTTCGAGAACATCCCCAACCTGCGGGGCGTGTCACCGTGGATTCTGTTCGATTTCCGCTCGCCGTTCCGCTTCCACCCCACCAACCAGGAGGGCTGGAACCGCAAGGGGCTGGTTTCGGACCAGGGATACCGCAAGAAAGCGTGGTATCTGATGAAAGCCTACTACGACAAACACTAAAACCGACATGAAGAAACTACCGACATACATGGCCCTGGCCCTCCTGCTCGCAGGCTGCGCCGGCGGCAGGCAAAAACCGCTGGCGACCGTCGTGGACGAGGCGCTGGCCGGCGCCGAGCGGCAGACGCTGCTGATGGCCGAAAAATACAGCGCGCGCGAAGGCCGCCTGCCGCGCACGTGGGAGAACGGCGGGGACGTCTCGTCGGATTCGCGCTGGTGGTGCAGCGGCTTTTTCCCGGGCGTGCTGTGGTACGTCTACGAGAACGGCCGCAACCCCCGGGTGCTGGAATACGCCCGGATGTACACCGCGCGCGTCGAGCGGGAGAAATACACCACCGACAACCACGACGTGGGGTTCATGCTCTATTGCAGTTTCGGCAACGGGCTGCGCCTCACGGGAGACGAGTCCTACGAGGAGGTGCTGCTCACCGGGGCGCGCTCGCTGGCGACGCGCTTCAAGCCCGAAGTGGGGCTGATCCGCTCGTGGGACCACAACCGGGACAAATGGCAGTATCCGGTCATCATCGACAACATGATGAACCTCGAACTGCTGATGTGGGCCGCTGAACGTTCGGGCGACCGTTCGCTGCGCGACATGGCCGTCTCGCACGCCGACAAGACGATGGAACACCACTTCCGTCCCGACTTCAGTTCGTGGCACGTAGTCTCCTACGACACGATTTCGGGCCGGCCCCACCTGAAACAGACCCACCAGGGCCTCTCCGACGATTCGGCGTGGAGCCGCGGGCAGGCGTGGGGACTTTACGGCTATACCTGCATGTACCGCCTCACGGGCGACGCCCGCTACCTGCAGCATGCCCGCAGCATCGCCGGATTCCTCATCAACCACAGGAACATGCCCGCCGACGGCATTCCCTACTGGGATTTCGATGCGCCGGCCCTCGCCTCCACGCCGCGCGACGCCTCGGCTGCGGCGATCATGGCCTCGGCGCTGGTCGAGTTGAGCGGCTTCGTTCCCGCAGGGGAGGGCGAGGAGTACATGGCTTTCGCCGAAAAGCAGATCCGCACGCTGGCCTCGCCCGAATACACCGCTCCGGCGGGTGAGAACGGAGGCTTCATTCTCCGGCACAGCACGGGAGCCTATCCCTTTTCCTCGGAGGTGGACGTTCCGCTCACCTACGCCGATTACTATTACCTGGAGGCGCTCACGCGCATCAAACGCAAACTGCAATCATGACCGCCGTGAAAAAATACGCGATGCTGCCGCTCTGCGGTCTGGCCCTGTTCTGCGCCCGGGCGCAGGAGCCTGCGATAAACTACGACGAATCGCAGGTCCCGGCCTACGTGCTCCCGGACCCGCTGACGACCATCGCGGGCAAAAAGGTGACCGACGCCGGGACATGGACCTCGGAACGCCGCCCCGAGTTGCTGTCGCTGTTCGAGACCGAGGTCTACGGGAAAGCCCCCGGACGCCCCGAAGGCCTGCATTTCCAGGTCTTGAGCGAAGACCGCTACACGCTGGGCAACATGGCCACGCGCAAGGAGATCGCCGTCTATTTCACGGAGAGCGACGAGCATTTCATGACCATCCTGCTCTACATCCCCAACAAGCGCACGGATGCCGTCCCGGTGTTCCTCGGGCTGAACTTCAAGGGCAACCACACGATCTGCGACGACCCGCTCGTCACGGAGTCGGTCTCGCGCATGAAACCGCGGGAAGAGGGCGGGAGCGAGGTCCGCGCAAAAGGGTTCCCGCGCGCCGCTGCGGCATCGCGGTGGCCGGTCGAAATGCTGATCGCCAACGGCTACGGCCTCGCGACGATTTACCGCGGGGACATCGACCCCGACTACGACGACGGCTTCCAAAACGGCGTTCACCCGCTCTTTTACCGCGAGGGGCAGACCAAACCGGCCCCCGATGAATGGGGCACGATCGCGGCCTGGGCCTGGGGCCTGAGCCGCGCGATGGACTACCTCGAAACCGACGAGGATGTCGACGCCTCCCGCGTGGCGGTCATCGGGCATTCGCGTCACGGCAAAACGGCCCTTTGGGCGGCAGCGGCCGACACGCGTTTCGCCCTGGCGGTTTCGAACGACTCGGGATGCGGCGGCGCGGCGTTGTCGCGGAGATGTTACGGCGAGACCGTGGCCCGGATCAACAGCCTCTTTCCGCACTGGTTCTGCGAAAATTTCAAACGTTATTCGGGCGACGAGGCGGCCCTGCCGGTCGACCAGCACGAGCTGATCGCCCTCGTGGCTCCGCGCCCGGTGTATATCGCCAGCGCCGTCGAAGACCGCTGGGCCGACCCGAAAGGCGAGTTCCTCGCAGCAGTTCACGCCACGCCGGTCTACGAACTGTTCGGGCTGGAAGGGCTTTCCGGCACGGAACTGCCGGAAACCGACGCGCCCGTGCTGTCGGGACACATCGGCTACCACGTCCGTTCGGGCGGCCACGACATCACGCTCTACGACTGGCAGCAGTTCGTGAAATTCGCGGACAAACACCTGAAACGATAATCTAAAACAACACCATACATGAAAAACCGGTTTATAAAACTGCTTCTCGCGGCCGTGTTCCTGGGTTCTCTCTCCCCGGCGGCCGCCCAGACCCGCGAAGTGGACCTCTCGGGAGAGTGGAGGTTCCAGACGGACGTGATGGATTTCCGCAGGGGATCGCTTTCGCCGCGCTACAACCACCGGCTCCAGGAGACGATCACCCTCCCGGGCATCACCGACGACTACCAGATCGGCTACAAATCGCCCTACCGCCACGTCGACCGCCTGACGCGCGTTTACGAATACATGGGTCCGGCGTGGTATCAGCGCGACATCGAGTTCCCGGCCGAGTGGAAGGGCAAGTGTATCTTCCTCTATTTCGAGCGCACCCACTGGCTCAGTTCGGTATGGGTCGACACCAAGGAGGTGAGCCGCCTGGACTACATCAGCGTCCCGCACAACCACGACCTGACGGATTTCGTCACCCCGGGCAAAACGCACCGCATCACGGTCTGCATCGACAACCGGTTCCAGTACAACACCCACAAATGGAACCACGCCCACACGGAGTTCACGCAGATCAACTGGAACGGCATCCTCGGCGAGATGAAACTCGTGGCCGTAGACCCGGTCTACGTCGACGACATGCAGCTCTACCCCGACGTGGCGAAAAAGAGCGTCGAGGTGCGCCTGAAAATCGACAACCGCACGAAAAAGCCCTTCGAAGGCAAGGCCCTGATCACCGTTTCGGGCAACGGCCTGCACGTGACCAAGGAGATCCCCGTCGGCGGCGACGCGGAGGAGGTCGGCCTGGCCGAAACCGTCGCGCTGGGCCGGGAGGCCAAACTCTGGGACGAATTCAACCCGAACCTCTACACCGTGGAGTGCACGCTGCTGACCGGCACCGGAAAAGAGACCTTCGAACATAAGAAGTCGGCGACGTTCGGCATGCGCGAAGTGGCGCAGGGCCGCAACCACATCCTGCTGAACGGCCGCCCGGTCCACCTGCGCGGAACCGTCGAGAACGCCGTGTTCCCCAAAACGGGCCACGCCCCGGTCTGCGATGCCGAATGGGAGCGTATCATGCGCATCGTCAAGGACTACGGGCTGAATCACATCCGTTTCCACTCGTGGTGCCCTCCCGCGGCGGCCTTCCGCATGGCCGACCGCCACGGCGTCTACCTCGAAGTCGAGATGCCCATGTGGGGCAAGGACGCCGAGCCGGACGAAGCGCGCTACGACTTCTTCCGCCGCGAAATGCGGGCCATCCTCAAGGAGTACGGCAACCATCCCTCGTTCGTCCTCTACTGCAACGGCAACGAAATCACGGGCAACTTCGACTTCATCGAGGAGCTGACCGCCGACGGCCGCAAACTCGACACCCGTCACCTTTACAGCGGCTCGACGGCCCGTACGCGGGTTCCCTCCGACCAGTACTACGTTTCGCAGCAGACCAACAAAGGTCCCGTGAAGGTCTACGAAGGACGGCCCTCGACGGACTGGGACCGCAGCAGCGAATCGGACGTCGACGTACCGGTCATCTCCCACGAATCGGGACAGCGGTGCGTCTACCCCGACTTCCGCGAGATCGAAAAGTTCACGGGACCCGTCCGGGCGCGGAATTTCGAACTCTGGCGCGAGATGCTCGACGCCAACGGCATGCTCGACCAGGCGCACGACTTCTTCCGTGCTTCGGGCGCGCTGACCGTCGTGGAGTACAAGGCCGTGATCGAGGCGCTGCTCCGCTCGTCCAAGTCGGCCGGGTTCCAGCTGCTTTCGCTCAACGACTTCCCGGGACAGGGCTACGCCCCGGTGGGCATCCTCGATCCCTTCTGGGACTCCAAGGGGCTGGTGACGCCCGAAGAGTGGCGGGCCTTCTGCGCCCCTACCGTGGCGCTGCTCCGCTACCCGAAAAGCGCCTGGTTCGACGACGAGACGTTCACGGCGAAGGCCGAAGTCTACAACTTCGGCGCGGCGGCGCTCAAAAATGCGAAAATCCGTTGGTCGGTCACCGACGGCAACGGGAAAACCATCGCCAAGGGCAGTCTGAAATCGCAGACCGTAGGCATCGACGGCGTCTTCCCCGTCGGGGAGTTCTCCGCTCCGCTCGGCAAGGTGCGGGGTCCGCAGAAGCTCACCGTGCATCTGAACGTCGGCGAGACGATCGGCAACAGCTGGAACATCTGGGTCTACCCGCGAAACCCGTCGCTGATGCAGTCGGACGCCGAGGTGCTCTACACGACGGAGTTCGGCGAGCAGGCCAAACAGTACCTCGCCGCGGGAAAGAAGGTCGTCCTGACCCCTGCGCCGAACAAGGTCAAAGGGCGTAAATCGACCTTCCACAACCACTTCTGGAACCCGATCATGTTCGCCTGGGCGCCCATGACCATCGGCTGCCTGATTCATGCCGACGAACCGGTGTTCGCCGACTTCCCGACCTCCTTCCACACCGACTGGCAGTGGTGGGACATCCTGGAGAACACCAAGGTGATCGAGATGCAGGCGGCCCCGCGCCAGCTGCGGCCCTTCATCCAGGTCATCGACAGTTTCGACAACAACGAAAAACTCGGCATCGGCTTCGAGGCCCGGATGGGCGGCGGCAAACTGCTCGTTCTGGCGGTCGACACGAAAAAGAAGATGGACGAACGCCCAGCGACGCGGCAGCTGCTCGAAAGCATCGACAACTACGTCCGCAGCGACCGGTTCGCTCCCGAGGTCACGCTCGACGAGTCGTTCATCGCCTCCTTCATGCGCTAAACCGTAAACCATGAAAAAGACAGTCCTTCTGCTCTGCGGTCTCTCCCTCGGCATGCTCCGGGGAGGGGCGCAGGAGCTGAAAATGACCGAATCCGCCCCTCTGACGCAGGTTTACGGCGAGATCAGCGAATCCGACGAACTGCTCCCGATGAACGATGTGGGAATGGAATTCGGATACGTCCTCTACGAGGCAGCGGTCACCGTTCCCGAAGGGGAGGCCCTGCTGGAACTGGAAAACGTACGCGACTACGCCGCGGTCTACGTGGACGGGAAGTTCCAAGGGACCGTGACAGACAACCGCAAGACGCTGGAACTGACGGCGGAGCCGGGTCTCCGGACCCTGTGCCTCTACGTGGAAAACATCGGCCGCATCACCTACGGTCCGGAGATCCTCGACAATTCGAAGGGGCTGTTCGGCAGCGCCCGCCTCGGCGGCGGGGAGATCTCGGGCTGGAAGATCACGCCGCTCGAAGTGCGCGACGCCGACCCCGAGGGCCTCGCGTTCGAACCGCTCGGCGCGTGCGGCGAACCCTGCTTCCGGCGCGGACATTTCGACTGCGCGGCCGAAGGCGACGTCTACCTTGACGTCTCGGGATGGGGCATGGGCGAAGTGTGGATCAACGGCCGCTACCTCGGCTCGTTCTGGGACGAGGAGAAACAGCAGTCGATCCTGATTCCCGCGGGCGTCCTCACGCCGAAGGGAAACCGTATCGTGGTTTTCGACATCAAGAACGACGACCCCGCCTCGACAATGCGCCTCTCGGACAAACCCGTGTTCAAATAACAAGCAAAACCGATGAAGAAAATAACCGTTATCGCCCTGCTGCTGGCCGCCGCCCTCGGGGCGCAGGCCCGGAACGGGAGCGGAAAGCCCGCCTACAAGGATGCCGGACGCCCCGTCGAAGAGCGCGTCAGCGACCTGCTGTCGCGAATGACCCTCGAAGAGAAGGTCATGCAGCTCAACCAGTACACACTGGGACGCAACAACAACGTCAACAACGTGGCCGACCCGGTGGACGAAATCCCCGCGGAGATCGGCTCGCTCATCTACTTCGACACCTCGCCCGGGCTGCGCAACCGGCTCCAGAAAAAAGCCATGGAGCAGTCGCGGCTCGGAATCCCCGTACTGTTCGGCTACGACGTCATCCACGGCTTCCGCACCACCTATCCCATCTCGCTGGCCCAGGCCTGCTCATGGAATCCGGGACTGGTGAAGCGGGCCGCCGAGATCGCCGCGCAGGAAGCTCGGATGTCGGGCGTCGAATGGACCTTTTCGCCGATGATCGACGTCGCGCGCGACGGCCGCTGGGGCCGCGTCTCGGAAGGCTACGGCGAAGACCCCCATGCCAATGCCGTCTACGGCGCGGCGGCGGTCGAGGGCTATCAGGGCGGCGACCTCTCGGACGGCCGCCGCGTAGCCGCCTGCCTCAAGCATTTCGTCGGCTACGGCGCTTCGGAAGCAGGCCGCGACTACGTCTACACCGAAATTTCGCGGCAGACCCTCTGGGATACCTATATGCCGCCTTACCTGGCGGGCATCCAAGCCGGGGCCGCCACCGTGATGAGCTGTTTCAACGACATCAGCGGAACGCCCGGCACGGCCAACCCCTACATCCTGACCGAGGTGCTCAAGGAGCGCTGGAAATACGACGGATTCGTCGTCTCGGACTGGGCCGCCATCGAGCAGCTGCGTTCGCAGGGCGTGGCCGCCGACCGGAAGGAGGCCGCCGAAAAGGCCTTCAACGCGGGTGTCGAGATGGACATGATGAACCGCTGCTACGACGCCCATCTGGCCGACCTGGTCCGCGAGGGCAAGGTTTCGCAGGAGCGGCTCGACGACGCCGTGCGGCGTGTCCTGCGGCTGAAATTCCGGCTGGGGCTGTTCGAAAAACCCTACACCCCGGAGTCGGAGGAAACGGACCGGTTCCTGCTTCCCGCAAGCCTCGCCGTCGCAGAGCGGCTCGCCGAGGAGTCGATGGTGCTGCTGAAAAACGAGAACAACACGCTGCCGCTGAAAGCCGTCCGCCGGATCGCGGTCATCGGCCCGATGGCGCAGAACCGGCTGCACCTGCTCGGCTCCTGGTCGGCGCACGGCCGGGAGGAGGACGCGGTGAGCGTCTTCGCCGGGCTGGAAAACGAATACCGGAACCGTGCGGAACTGCTCTACGCCCGGGGCTGCGACTTCGACGGCGAGGACCGCTCCGGATTCCGGGAGGCCGTCGCCGCGGCCTCGGAAGCCGACGTCGTGGTCCTCTGCCTCGGGGAGAAGAAGAACTGGAGCGGCGAGAACGCCTCGCGGTCTACGATCGCGCTTCCCGAAATCCAGGAACAGCTGGCCGCCGAACTCGCAAAGACCGGAAAACCGGTCGTGCTGGTCCTGTCGAGCGGACGCCCGCTGGAACTGCGCCGCCTCGAACCGCTGTGCGGGGCCATGGTGCAGATGTGGCAGCCCGGCATCCGGGGCGGAAATCCCCTCGCGGGGATTCTGTCGGGGAGGATCAATCCCTCGGGCAAACTCGCCATGACGTTCCCCTACTCCACCGGGCAGATTCCGATCTACTACAACCGCCGCCAGAGCGGCCGCACGCACCAGGGCAAATACCAGGACATTCCCAGCACGCCGCTGTATGAATTCGGTCACGGGCTCAGCTACACGACGTTCGAATACGGCGATCCGAAGTCTTCCGCGACGACCCTCCGCCGCGGGGAAAAGGCGACGGTGACGGTAACGGTGACCAACACCGGCGGCATGGACGGCTCCGAGGCGGTCCTCTGGTTCGTCTCGGACCCCGTATGCCGGATTTCGCGGCCGGTGCGGGAGCTGAAACACTTCGAGAAACAGCCGATCCGCCGCGGCGAAACGCGCACGTTCCGCTTCGAAATAGACCCCGAAAGGGATTTGAGTTTCACGGACGGCGACGGCAACCGGTTCCTCGAACCGGGCGACTACTTCATCCTCGTAAAGGACAAAAAGGTGAAACTGACGCTGACGGACTGACCTCCGTTTCCATTAAAAAACAGAGCTGTAACCCGAAAAGTTACAGCTCTGTCCGTATCAGGCCGCAGCCGCCCGGAAAACGGGACTTATCCGCCGATTCGCAGGAAGGCCTTCCTCCCCTCACAGCCCCTTTGTCCACACGGGCACGGGCTGGGGCGAGGTGGTCGGGCCGAAGACCTTCAGACGACCGTCCCCGGTTACCTCCATCGGGTCGATGAAGACCATGCGCGCATCGCCCGTCGGGGCCGTCCGGCCGTGGTAGACACAGTACATCCCTCCGCCGGGAAGCTTCAGCACCATATTGTGCCCGGTTCCCGTGACTTCGCCGCCCTTGTCTGCATTCTTTTCGAGGACCGGATTGTCCGACGATTTCACGAAGGGACCCAGCGGCGAGTCGGCCGTAGCATAGCCCACCGCATAATACTGCCCGCCGTAGAAGTTGGCGGAATACATCATGTAATACGTCCCGTTTTCCTTGAAGGCGTACGACCCTTCGGTCCAGCGCCGGTTGACCTCTCCGGCGGTAACCGAACGGCTTTCCCACTCGGTTTGCGGATCGGAGGCAGACTGCGGGGGCGTCAGCAGCGCGACCGGCTCGCCGATGACACCGCTGAAATCGGGTTTCATCTCCACACCGTATACCCAGCTCTCCTCGATCTCGTCGAAAAGCCCCTTGTCGCGCGCCCATGCCGAAAGTTCGCTTTCGACGGGATGCTTGTAACAGCAGCGCGAATAATAGAGATATACCCGGCCGTCATCGTCCCACAATACGTTGGCGTCGATCACCGGATAGCCGGGATCGAACACCGGACGGTCGTACAGGTCGGAAAAGGGTCCCGACGGCGAATCGGCGACCGCCACCCCGATGCGGAACGTTTCGAGGTCGCCGTTCGGGTTATGCCGCCAGTTGGCGCTGAAAAACAGGTAATACCGCCCGTCGCGTTCGTACACTTCGGGGGCCCAGAAACAGTCCGTTCCCCAGGCCGAGGCATTACCGTCGTAAACGACATCGCCCTTTTGCCAGGTAACGAGGTCATCCGAGACGCAGACACGAAAACCTTTTATGTCGCCGCTCGTTCCGTACATATAGAATTTTCCGTCGGCGGCGTGGAGGACGAACGGGTCGCCGAACGCTACGTCGAGCGGATTACGATAGGCAGGCGAGTCGCATCCGAGCAGGATCGCCGGCAGGAAGAAGATAAGCAGTTTTTTCATACGGGTTATTTTGAACAGTTTGAATCCGTCGTAAAATGCCATTTGGCACACACCCGACAAAATTATTCGTTTTATCCGATTTTCAGCCATGCCCGCCACCCGTCCGGCTGCAATTGATCAAAGAGTTATACATTCTGGAAATATTTTTCCATTTTGCCGCGGCTGCCGGATGGAGACCGACCCCGGATACTCACCGGCTTTGACCGCCGAATAAACGGCGCCCGGATGCGGCACTTGCATCCGGGCGTCATCTTTACAGGGGAGGGCAGGATCGGCCCCGCGATCAGTAGAACGTTCCTTTCGGGGCGAAAATCGCATACCCGAAATTGAAGGTCAAGTACATGTTGCGCCAGTTTTTCAGGTCGTATTTCGTCAGCGCGAGGCTCACGGGACCGATCGGCGTGTGGTAGACCAGCGACGCCTCGGCGATATAATGCCAGCGTTCGTCTGCATTCCCCAGGGGGTTGAAGTCCCGTTTTTCGCGGAACATGGTGTAGAATCCCGTCCGGAAGAAGCAGTTGGGCAGCAGGTCGAAGGTCGGCATCAGGCCCCACGCCGCGAAGCGCTTGCCCCGGAAATCGGGCATGTAGACCATCCGGGCATGCGGCACGGGCGCATAATCGGGCATCGACATCAGCGTCGCGGATTCGGTCCGGAACTGCGGGTGGTTGGTCCACACGGCATCGACGTTGAGTCCCAGCGAAAACCATCTGCAACCCGGCATGTCGAAGAACTTGTCCCACGTGAAACGCGCCCCGACCCACTGGCGGGTCCTGCGCACGACGAACCGGTCCGCGTCGTAGGGCTGGTATTTGTCGCGTCCTCCGACATAGATGGCCGAGAGGTGCAGTTCGGAGCCGCGGCGGGGATAGAGGAACTTGTCGAGCTTGTTGCGCGCCAGTCCGGCCCGGATGCCGAAGAACGAGAAACGCGAGTGGTCGGTGTCGTCGGCGAACAACACGTCCGAATCGTAGCGGTAGTTGACGTGCCCGGCGTTGAGACGCAGAGTGAAGACGCTGCGGTGGGTCAGCGGCACGCCGGCGCCCGCCGAGAAGAAACTCTCGCTGTTCTTGACCTGCTGGGCGTTGCGGACCCGGGTGACGTTGCCGAAATAGCCGTGGCGGAAATTCCGGACCGCGAAATTGTAGGAGTAATCGAGGAATATCGGCTTCCACGCGTAGAAATCCGTCCGGCCCCCGATCGCTCCCCACGTGTAGATGGGTCCCAGGTAGAGGTCTGCGCCCAACTGCTGCGCGACGCGGCCGATGGTCTTGTAATTGATGCCGATATAGGCCTGGTTGAAGGCCGTCGAGGAGATGTTTCCCCCGAAGGTGATCTTGAAATTGGGGCGCGTCCCGAACTTGGCCTCGAACGAATAACGTTCCCGGACGGAGTCGTAGCGCACGGAGGGAAAGTCCATCGTGAAATCGCCGCCGGCAAGCACCTCGAAGATGTTGTCCCGCAGTTCGGTGAAGCCCATCGGCCGCTGGATGCCCGGCGTACGGCGGTCGACCTGCACGAAATCGCGGATATACTCCCGCTGGGCGCGCTTCAGCCCTTCGAGTTTGTAGTCGTCGAAGACCAGCGGCGGACATTTGGCACGGAACGCCTCGCGGCGTCCGGCGTAGTAGGCCGAGTCGCGGCGTTCGGCGACCTTCTCCAACAGTTGCGGCATGGCCGCCATGGCGTCCTCGTAACCCATATCCATGATGGCCCCGGCCTGGTCGAAATCGAGCATGTTGACCCCCACGGCGCGGCGGATCGTGACGCTGCGCTCCTCGGGCAGCGTGTAGTCGGTATCGTGCATGGCCAGCATGAAGGCCTGGTCCATGATGTTGCTGTCCTCGCTGGGCGGGGTGTTGCCTTCGGTGCAGATCGAGCCGACGATCAGATCGGGCCGGAAATCGGCGTCGAGGGGTTTCCACGGAAAGTTGTCGTAGATACCGCCGTCGTACAACAGCATCGAGTCCTTCACCATCGGCTTGAACACCAGCGGAATGGACATCGACGAGCGGACCGCCTCGCTCAAATCCCCCTCGCGCATCACCACCGGTCCGCGGTGGTTCAGGTCGCTGGCCACGCAGAGGAAGGGAACCATCAGGCGGTCGAAATCGCCGTCCGCGGCGGCCGTCGCCGGGGCGAACAGCTCCGTGAGGGCCATGTCGATCTGTGTCGAGGAGATCAGGTTCCGGGGCACGCGCAACCGTTTCCCGGAGGGGCTCTCGACATCGATGCGCAGGCTCAAAAACGCGGGATTGCTCCCCACCTGCCGGTAATAGGCCATGTATTTGTTGGGGTCGATGCGCCCCGAGACCCACTCCTTGACCACACCCGAGTCGACGATCGCACGCATCTCGGCCGGGGAATATCCAGCGGCGTACATCGCGGCGATGATCGAACCCATCGAGGTCCCGGCCACATAGTCGATCGGCACGCCGTTCTCTTCGAGCGCCTCCAGGACGCCGATGTGGTAAAGCCCCTTCGCGCCGCCGCCGCTCATCACGACCCCTACCTTCTGGGCCGCGGCAGGGAGCGCCGCCAACAGCAGCATCCCGACAAATGAGCCGATTTTACGCAACATATCTCAATTTTTTTATAACTTTGCACGTTACTACGATGTCGTTCAAAAGTAGACAAAAAAGAAACACGATCAAAATATGACTGACAAAATCAACGAACTCCTGCGACGTGTCGAGGAGTTTAAGCCGAAAGCCGCCGCCGAAATCGAGGAGTTCCGCATCCGGATCCTCGGCAAGAAAGGCGAGTTGACCGCCCTGATGGAGGAGTTCAAGACGGTAGCCCCCGAACTGAAACGCGAACTGGGCCAGCAGTTGAACCGCCTCAAAAACGAGGCCACGGAGCGCATCAACGCGCTGCGCGAGCAGTTGCAGAACGCCGCGGCCGACGAAGCCTCGTCGTCGGGCGACCTGACGCGCCCCGGCACGGCCGAACACCTCGGTTCGCGCCACCCGATCTCGCTGGTGAAAAACCAGATCGTCGAGGTCTTTTCGCGGCTGGGCTACACCGTGGCCGACGGACCCGAGATCGAGGACGACTGGCATGTGTTCTCGGCCCTGAACTTCCCGCCCGAGCACCCGGCACGCGACATGCAGGACACGTTCTTCATCGAGAAGGACCCCGACATTCTGCTGCGCACGCACACCTCGTCGATCCAGGTCCGCACGATGGAGCGCCAGAAACCGCCCATCCGCGTCATCTGCCCGGGCCGCGTGTTCCGCAACGAGGCCATTTCGTACCGCGCGCACTGCATCTTCCACCAGATCGAAGGGCTTTATATCGACGAAGGCGTCTCGTTCGCCGACATGAAGCAGTCGCTGCTCTACTTCGCCAAGGAGGTCTTCGGCGAGCAGGCCGTGATCCGCATGCGCCCGTCCTATTTCCCCTTCACCGAGCCTTCGGCCGAGGTCGACGTGTCGTGCAATCTCTGCGGCGGCAAGGGCTGCCCGGTCTGCAAGGGCACGGGCTGGCTGGAGATCATGGGCTGCGGCATGGTAGACCCGAACGTACTGAAAGCCAATAATATCGATCCCGAAAAATATTCCGGATTCGCCTTCGGCATGGGTATTGAGCGCATCGCCATGCTCAAATACGGCGTGAAGGACCTGCGTCTCTATTTCGAAAACGACGTGCGGTTCCTCCACCAGTTCGACGAAGCGCTCTAAACCCCCGATGCCCATGAAACGCCTCACAGCGACAACGGTCCTCTGCCTCCTGCTCTTCTCCGCGGCATTCGTCGCGGGAAAGGGACCCTCGGCAGTGCCCGAATACCCCGATTCGCTGCGCAGCGTATGGCTCTACACCGAGGGCATCAAGCAGAACACCATCGCCGGCGACTCGGTGCGCGCCAGGGAGCTGTTCCTCGAAGCGATCCGCAGCGACTCGACCTATGCTCCGGCCTACTACGAACTCGCGGCGAACGGGATGTACGCCACGCCCGACGAGGCCGTGGAACTGGCCCGGAAGGCCTTCCGTCTCGACACGACGAACAAGTGGTATCACCAGTTCTACGGACAGGCGCTCATCTACGCCGGGCGTTACGACGAGGCGCTGAAGGTCTACCGCCACCTGCAGACGGAGAACCCGAAGGACCCTGACAACTACCGCATCCTGGCAGCCCTCTACGAGCAGAAGCAAAGCCCCGTCATGGCTCTCGTGACGCTCGACTCGGCCGAACTGCGCTTCGGACGCATCCCCCTGCTGAGCGCCATGAAACGGCGCCTGCTGGTGGCGACGAACCAGATCGACAAAGCCGTGGTCGAAGCCCGGGCAATGGTCGAAGCCGCACCCTACGAGGCGCAGCACCACGTGGTCCTCGGCGACCTCTACGCCATCGCCAAGAAGGATTCGCTGGCCCGTGCCGAATACGACCGTGCGTTGCAGATCGACTCCACGAACGTGCAGACGCTGATGGCGCTGGCCGATTTCCACGCCGGACGGCAGGACTACCGGGCGCTGCTGGCCGTCACGCGGCAGTTGTTCCAATCCGACGAACTGCCGCTCGAAACCAAGATCAAACGCTTCGGACAGTTCACCTCCGACACGCGCTTCTACCGCGAATACTATTTCCAGCTGAACGACCTGGCCTCGACGCTGGCCATCCGCTATCCCGACGACAAGCGCGTCGTGGAACTTTACGCCGGCCACCTGATCGCTTCGGGCGAACTGGAGCAGGCCCTCGCGCTCTACAAGAACCACCTCGCCGACCAGCCTCCCGTGGAGGACTATTTCCGGGCGGTGATCGACATCGAGAGTTACCTCCAGCACCCCGACTCGGTCGACAAGTACGTCACGCGCGCCCTGGAGCTTTTTCCCGCGAAGATCGACTTCCACATCTCCAAAGGGCACGTGATGAGCTATGCCAAGCAGTACGACAAGGCGGTCAGAGCCTACCGTGAGTCGCTGCGCTTCGCCGACACCGATTCGCTGAAAGGCGTCATCTGGGGCATGATCGGCGACGCCTGGCACCAGAAGGCCATCGCCGGGACCCCCGAGTGGGACGAAGGCCGCGCGGCGCAGACCGCCGGAGGCTCTTACCGCAAGGAGATGAAAGAGTGCTACAAAGCCTACGAACGCAGCCTAGGATACTGGAAGGACAACCCCGTGGTGCTCAACAACTACGCCTATTTCCTATCGCTCGAAGAACGCGACCTGGAACGCGCGCTGACCATGTCGAGCCGCGTCGTGGCGCTCACCGACAACAACCCGACCTACCTCGACACCCACGGCTGGGTACTTTTCAAATTGGGACGCACGGACGAAGCCAAGAAGATCCTGCAGAAGGCCGTGGCGCTCGACGGGCAGAAAAGCCCCGAACTGATGGTTCATTACGGTGACATCCTGCACCTCCTGGGCGAGCAGTTCATGGCGGAAATCTACTGGCGGAGGGCGCTCGAAAAGGGCTACGACGCCGGGCAGATCGAACAGCGACTGAAACAGCCCGCCGTCAAAAAGCCCGAACCCAAAGAATAACCCACCATGAGACCGCTCCGCATCCTGACCCTCGCGTTCCTGCTCTTCACCCTCGCCGCCGCCGCACAGACCGACCGCCGCATCGAGGAGCAGAAACGGGTCATCGCGGCCCTCGAAAAGCGGATCGCCATCGAGGAGCAGGAGATTTCGAAGATCCAGAAGGGCCGTACGGCCACCGAGGAACGGGTACGCCGCCTGGCCCGCCAGATCGACTCGCGCAACCAGCTGCTCGACGAGACCGAGAAGCAGGCGCGCCTCCTGCGTGAGGAGATCGCCCGCACGGACAGCGTGGCCGGAAACCTCTCGGCGACGCTCGAACGCGACCGTGCGCAGTACGGCGAAATGGTGCGTGAAGCCTACCGCAACTACAAGCACAACAACTACCTGACCTATATCTTCTCCTCGCGCGACTTCACGGACGTGGCGCGCAAGATCACCGCCCTGCGCGAGGTCGCCTCGCTGCGCGAACGCAAACTGCGCGACATCGAGGCGCTGACCGCCGAGGTCCGCACCGAAAAGGAGGCGCTCGACCGCCGCAAGCAGTCGCTCGACTCGGTGACGCGCAGCCTCTCGGCGCAGCGCGAGAAACTCCAGCGCGACGCCCGCAACGCCAAGGCCAGCATCCGGTCGATGTCGCAGAAGGAGAAAACGGCCCTGCAGCGCAAAGTCGCACAGGAACAGCAGCTGGACGTGGCCATCGGCGAACTGCGCAAGCTGACCAAAGGCAACACCGAAGGCGCTTCGTTCTCGGCGAAAACCTCCGGACTGCGCCTTCCGGTGACGGCCGGGCGCGTGAAGCGCTACAAGGAGAACATGGCCGAGATCACCGGTCCGAAGGGAGCGCACGTCATCTCGATCTACGACGGCAAGGTCGTCGACGTGAAGCGCAACCGCATCACCAGCAAATACGACGTTTACGTCGCTCACGGCGAATACATAACCTCCTATGCCAACATGGGGACGATCTGCGTCGAGAAGGGCCAGAAAGTGGCAAGAAACGCACAACTCGGAACCATCGGTTCGGCGGTCAACGTCATGACGATGGAAACCGAATACAAACTCGTCTTCGGCATCTACCCGCCCAATCCCGGGCAGAAGATGCGGGCGGAGGAGTGTTTCCGAAAATAAAACCGATGTTTCCTGCGGTTCCGTGCAGTGGCCGGCACACCGTCCGCCTCGGTACGGACACGACATAACAACAACGAAAAATGGCTGTCAGATACTTTACCGACGATTGCACCTACCGCTTCCCGCAAAAGCGCCTCACGGCACAATGGCTGCACGAAGTGGCCGCAGGGGAGGGCTACGCGCTGGGCGACGTCACCTACATCTTCTGTTCGGCACAGCGGCTGCTGGAGATGAACCGCCAATACCTCGGACACGACTACTTCACCGACGTCATCACGTTCGATTACAGCGACCGCAAGGGCGCACGGATCGTCTCGGGCGACATCTTCATCGACGTCGAGACCGTTGCCGACAACGGCCGCCGATACGGCGCGACAACCTTGCAGGAGATGCGCAGGGTAGTGGTCCACGGGGTGCTGCACCTCTGCGGGCAGGGCGACAAAACGCCCCGCACCAATGCGCAGATGCACCGCAAGGAGGACAAATACCTGAAATTCTGGGAGTACCCCCAACACTGACCGCGACATGAAACGCTCCCTATTTACCGCTGCGGCCGTTCTCGCGGCTCTCCTGCTGGCTGCCGGCAGTACGGGCCGCCGCACGGCCGGAAACGCCGCAGACAAGGTTGCCGGCAAAGGCACGCCCGAAGCCGCCGTTTCCACACCGGAACCGGCAGGGAAGGAGATGGCGGCAGGGGAGAAGTCCCCGCACGCCGCATCCCGTACCCGGACCGGCCGCGACGGGAGCACCGAACGGCGGGGTCCCTTCGTGGAAAACGACACGACGTTCCTCTTCGTCCACGAGTACCCTCTCGGCAGCGACACGAACCGCTATAAGATCTTTATCCGGAAAGGTCCGCAGCCGAACGATATTCCCAATTTCGCAAGCCTCTCGCCGCAGAACGAGACTCAATGGAAGGATTTCACCGACATGCTGCACATGCTCAAAAAACGCCATCCCGGACCGCTTCTGCGTCACACGGCGCTGGAAGGGCTGCCGCACAGCTGGACGCCGGTCCGCTCTTTCCAGGGGAACTACTATGTAAACGGTTTCAATCCCTATCCGGTGTGGATTTCGGATTCGCTTTTTGTCCGCCAGACGATGGACGGTCCGTGGCCTTCGCGCATCAGCGCGGCGGAACGCATCGCGCCGATGCACTACCGCCTCCGGACAACGGCCGGATATGACGGTATCGATCAAGTAGATATATACCTCGTAGACTCCGTGCGAAGGACGGCCGTGTTCGCCTTCAGCAATGACCGGAAAACAGAGCAGTTCCAATCGCTCTATGTTCCCTTCGAAACGGGAATCGGAATGGATATGGTCGACTTCTATTCCCTGGAACTGCCCGACGACGAAGTGGAGTGGGACGAAATAGACTTCGGAGCGCTGATTTCCGGAGCCGCTCCGCTCCGGGAAGCAGATCCGAAAACAGACAAAACGAATAACGAATGACACTCGATTACGACATTATCGTCATCGGCGGAGGACATGCCGGATGCGAAGCCGCTTCGGCCGCCGCACGGCTCGGCTCGCGCACGCTGCTGCTCACGATGGACATGGCCAAACTGGCCGCCATGTCGTGCAACCCGGCAGTCGGCGGTGTTGCTAAAGGACAGATTGTCAGAGAGATAGATGCTTTAGGCGGTCAGATGGGCCGGATCACCGACCGTACGACCATCCAGTTCCGGATGCTCAACCGGTCGAAGGGCGCCGCGATGTGGAGTCCCCGGGCACAATGCGACAAAACACGCTTTTCGGAGGAGTGGCGCCGCACGCTCGAAAACACCTGGAACCTCTACATCTGGCAGGACGCCGCGACGGAATTGCTGTTCGACCTGAACAC